>Ga0208648_1002161_pt1 | contig 14255 bp, 11 predicted proteins | sample AntAceMetag02UKL_FD_184772 | JGI IMG/M metagenome (GOLD analysis project Ga0208648, IMG submission 184772) | Saline lake microbial communities from Ace Lake, Antarctica - Antarctic Ace Lake Metagenome 02UKL (SPAdes) (version 2) | ecosystem: Environmental > Aquatic > Non-marine Saline and...
CTTTTCCGGTCATTCTCAAGTGGGGTACCAGTTATTTTCCTGGCAGCCGAATGAACCGTCGGGAATATATTTTCTGAGCCTGACAACTTCATCAGGTGAACGTATTAAGAAAAAAATACTGTATTTACAGTGATCTTGCCGGATATGGAAAATCCGGATTATTTCCTTTATAGCAGCAGCATGAATTCTGGGGATAGTATATCTATTTGTCGCCAACAGTCTCGATATTTCCTCTTTACTCGACCCTGATGATCATTGTCGTGTGGGTGCCTTCGTGAGAAAAAAGGAGACATTATTTTTAACAGGTCGTCATGTGAAGAAACTGGCGGGAATTGATACTGTCACCATAAACTAATAACGCCCCTTTTTGGGACGTTATTAGCTGAGCTAAAACAACGAATTGTTTTATTCTATTCAGGCTGCCACTCTTTCCATACTTTTCCAACTAAACCTGGTCCCGGTTTTAGCGTCGGTTTTCCAGGTTCCCACCCAGCCGGGCAAGCCTCGGCACCTTTTGTCTTTCTTACATGTTGAAAAGCGTGTACCTGACGTATTGTTTCTTCGATTTTTCGACCAACAGGTGGTGTCATCACTTCCATAGCCTGAACAACACCGTCAGGGTCAATTAAAAATCGTCCTCGAATATTGATGCCATTGGCTTCGTCATAAACACCATAGACTTTACCAAGATTACCGGCTCCATCAGATACCATAGGCCATGGAATGCCGTTCCTGGTCATTTTGGAGAGTTCTTCCTCTTCCCATATTTTATGAACAAAGGCGCTGTCAGTTGAGACAGACAATACTTCAACACCAAGTTTTTGAAGTTCATCAAATTTACCGGCGACCGCCGATAATTCAGTTGGTCAGACAAAAGTGAAATCACCCGGATAGAAGCAGAGCAAAATCCATTTGTCCGCATAATCCGATAATTTGACATTAATAAATTTGCCATTATGATATGCGGGGGCTTCAAAATCCGGCGCTTTACCGCCAACTCTTACGGTAACCATAATCTCTTCTCCCATATTAGAATCTTTTGTTGTTTTACCTTCCGGTTCAGTGGTACCTCCAATTACTGTTCCGGTCGGTTTTGCACATCCAACAGGCTCATCGGGCATTTGCACCTCCAATTGCTATTTTTTTTATAATCATAAATATAATTTAATGCAATTTAAAATATTAGTCAATAAAAAATTGGTTGCACGAAAGAGTCGTATTAGGAATGATGGTTACCCGCGCAGGTGCTCCAGTTTGTTCATCAAACAGAGTTTATCTTATGTCTTTTCTATAATTTAGGCCATACCCATCCAATACTCAGGAATATCGACACCAATTGGATCACATTCTCCCATAATCCGGAATATGGCATAAAAACCCTATTTGACCATCAAACAGGAGCTTACGTCAACTATATTTCATGGACCTACCAAAAAATCTATCATACCCCGATAATAATAGATTCCACTGAACAGCATGAAGCAGAACTCTTGCAATACAAGTAAAAATGAATTATTGTTACTGGTTAGTTATCGTATTTCAAGTTATTTTGTACAACAATAGAAAAACGAGGTGGGCATGAGTAAGGTTTACACGAAAGTCAAGCAGATTCCTTTAGTCAATAGTATTGTTTCAGATGTCAGGTATTCGCTGCTATCATTATTGCTGATTCTTGCATTTACATTTGCAACTGCTCTCGCGGCAACGATACGTATTCCGCTTCCATTTACACCTGTTCCAATTACCGCACAGGTTCTTGTTGTCCTCCTTGCCGGCGCTTTCCTGGGCTCATCACGCGGTGCGGCAAGCCAGGGTCTTTATCTTCTCTGGGGCTTAAGCGGTCTGCCGATTTTTGCCGGCGGCGCTATGGGTCTCGCTGCTATTGCCGGTCCTACCGGCGGCTACCTTATCGGTTTTATTGTGGCTGCCTATGTAATGGGACGTATTGTTAAGAGGAAAGATAATCTCCCGGTATTGTGGACAAAATTCTTTGCCGCTTCCCTTATTATACTCTTCCTGGGATTCGCACATATGACCATTTTCTATATTCACAATCCAAAGACAGCCTTTTTGATGGGTGTGCTTCCTTTTGTGGTTGGAGATATCATCAAGGTTACAGTTGCGGCAGGTATTTTTTCGGGCGCACAAAAATTATTGAAGAAAAGGAATTCGTAATTTAAAAATTCTTTGTTTGAAGAGCAGGTAGTTTTTTTTTCAAAATGATGATCCCCCTACCAAGTTGGCAGGGGGATTACTTTTTACACTAATAGCTTAGAATCAGAAATATATACTGGTTTTTGAAAATATTTTATCATGACTATTCATATATAATATGGTTAATCATCTGTTAATGATGAAGTAATATTATCAGAAACTTCGAGTCGATCAACCAAAAAGAAAACAACAAACCGCAGAGAACACAAAGTATGCACTAAGATCACAAAGACAAGCTCAGTGCTCTTTGCGAATTCCTTGGGTACTTTGTGGTTTTTCTTTACAGCGTCGCTGAATCATAGATTGTTCAATACATGTCATATATTAAAGAGGCAAAGCTTTCAAGAAATTATATAACCGCTCTCAAAACAAAGCCGTCACTGCACCAGTTTCTTATAATGACCATACCTTGCAAGTATCTCTTCAACATAATTCACCGGTTCCCGTCCACGGCAGTATCCGAACTTTACTACTTCATCATTAAAAAATTCGTCATTCATCAACCTCAGTAGATATTGATCTACGTTTTCATGCCAGGTATTCGAATCTCCGCCATACTTATCCACCAGTCTTCGTGCATCAGCAATGTGGTTGTATCCTGCATTATAAGAGCTAAGAACGAAGAATAACCGTTCAGAGGTATCCGGAATTTCTTCAGCCCAGTAACCATCAAGCCATTTCAAATAATTCACTCCTACTTCAATACTTTGGAAAGGATCATTCAATTTTGTAGCGCCGAATTGTTTTGCTGTGGGAGGCATAAGCTGCATCAATCCGACCGCGCCCGCCCATGATTTTATCTCTGGGTCGAATTGCGATTCCTGGTAGATCTGCGACGCTAATAATCTCCAGTCCCAGTTCAACCTTTTCGCCTGTGTTTGAATCGTGGTATCATATTGCGAGATTCCGCCGCCTTCCCTGCCTGAGAAATATTCACTTTTTACTCTTTTCCTGAAGGCACCCCTGTTCTTGAAATATTTATTGTAGATAACATAATAATCAGTGCTGTCCATGAAAGTTTCAATCCAGAAATTCACCCCCATTTTTAACTGTGGACTTGTATTTCTGACCACCCAGGAAATACGCTGCTGTAAACTGATTTCTGTAGCGACATCGATATTGCTATAATATGACTGGTTGATCATGGCGATATTTTCGTCGGCTACGGTAAAATCGATCTCACCATCCGCCACCATCCTGATAAGCTCCTCGGTTGACAGGTTTCCCGGTGTCTCCACAATTCCAATATCACCGCCGATCTCTTCTTCAAGATTCTTGAGCCTCTTGTAGTATGAAGACTCCTTCCTTACATGCACCTGTTCACCAACAAGATAGACCGGGTTTCGAATAAAGGATTTTTCAATTTCATGCAGTTTCATCTTACGCCAGTTATCGGGCTTGCGCTGCACGAGAACCTGTTTAACCATGATGTATGGAAGTGTAAAATCTGCCTTTTCCATGCGGTCTTTTGTTCTTGCCATGCCACTTGCTATAATATCACCCTCGCCATTATTGAGCATATCGAAAACCTTGTCCATATCACGGGTGACCTTGATTTCTACTTCCACTCCGAGATGTTTTCCAAGCCGTTGCAGCAGTTCATACTCGAAACCCATCGGCTGCCCCCGGTAGATGAAGTAACTGGTAGCGCTGTATCCTGTTAACGCAACCAATTTGCCGCTCTCTTTTATATCAGCGAGATCACGAGATTGAATATTGACGTTCTTCTCCCCGCTACATCCGCAGAAAAAAACTACAGCCATTGTAGTTATCAACCGGATTATTCTTGATACCATCGATTGTTACCCTTCAATTTGCATGACGACTATTACCACAATTTCGTAGCCTGGAATCTTGATTCCAGGAAATCCAGGTCCACGAAAGACCATTCCGTATTGAATAGAATATATCAACCTGTATTGTAAATCCTATCCGCCATTACAGCAACCCTTTTCCAGATAATATTAAAACATTTAACAAGAGATTTTTTTATTGTGGCAGGTTGAAAGAACACTGATTATTAACTCCCGGTGTGGGTTATTTTCGGTGCAATATTTAATCATTTCTTTAAGTTAATGAGTTGGATTAGTTGTGTTTTCTACAATATTAGCTGTATTATATAATACTCGGAACATTCATTTAATTATCAGCAAAAAATAGTGTTTGAGAGATTCTTCTATGAGATCAAGAACATACTTGATTGAGATTGTAAGATTTATCTCAATATTCGTTTTAATTTTAACCTGCGATACACCGGTTTATTCTGATATTTTACGCGTGCCTGATCTTTATGAGACCATTCAGTCTGCAATAAATGCTTCGATTGCCGGGGATACTGTTCTCATCGCTGAAGATACATACGTAGAAGTACTTTTTATTGATGGGCACCACATCACTCTCGCCAGCGGATTTTTGCTTGACGATGATACATCAAGCATCAGTTCAACCATACTTTCCGGTGACAGTTTATTCAGACCTGTTTCTATCGAATCCACCGGTGACGATACCCTGAAAATAATAGGTCTAACTTTTATTAATGGTACAGCCGCGCAAAATGATACTGGTAATGCCGTCAGGGCGGAAAATACTACTCTCCTACTCGATCACTGCCGGTTTATAAACAATTTTAATGATTTTGAGGGTGGGGCTCTTTATGCAGTACACTCAGACCTCTTTTTATCGAACAATATTTTTAGTTATAATTATGCCCTAAAAAGAGCCGCTGCGAGAATAGACAATTGCTCAGGATGGATTAGGAATAATCGAATTGAGTATAATAGAATCGCCGAAGACGGAAATATTGCAGCAGGTGGGATCGCGATAATTAATTCGAATTTTGATATAGAATACAATGAGTTTATTCAAAATTTTTCCGGCGGTCTTGCAGGAGGACTCCAGGTACTCAGATCATCCGCCAATATTGTAAACAATATGTTTATTGGCAACACTGCTGTCGCTTATGGAGGCGCATTGGACGCGGTACATGTATCGTCTTTGTTAGTAGAAAACAACATTTTTCGTGGCAATCACTCTGGAAGGATGGCTGGTGGTTTATCAGTTCATGGTGATTCAATTATTATAAGGGGAAATCTATTTGAAAATAACTCATCCAGCTATTTAGATCCGGGTGACATGAGATGGCGTGGTAAAGGCGGTGGAATATATGTTGTGTCTCCTTCCGGATCAGTTGAAATCAGCAATAACAATTTCAACGCAAATGTATCTGCTACCGGTGGAGGAGCAATATATACCAATGATAGTCTGTATTTTCATCACAATATCTTTTCACACAATAGATCTCCTTTCGGCTCAGCGCTAATGGGACTCGAAGGGACAATTCCGTTCGTTGTAGGGCATGATAATCTTATTGTAAATAACCATCCCGCCGATGAGTTCTATGATGGTTACACCGGTGCGGTCTATTCTGGCAACAATACAACCTTTGAGCTATACAATAACGATTTTATTAATAATGAAGAGTTAGCGGCAGGACAACATAACAATGGTGCTATTGATGCTCGTAATAACTATTGGGGAGATCCAAGCGGTCCTTATCATGAAGATGATAATCCGGAAGGTGGCGGCGACAGTGTTGATCCAGGAGTGCAAATCCTTCCATTTTCCACCCAGCGACACACTATGTACGCGCCACCGGACCGATTCGACCTTGATTCACCCGCCGATGAGGATACCACTTCGCTTTCAACATTGACATTTACCTGGAATTCCACGACAGATCCCAATGACGATACAGTATCTTACACATTGGAAACTGCGTTCAACGACACTTTCTACCAATCAAGCAGGTATGATGCAGATACGGATACTTCTTATCAGATTGACCGGCTTGAAAATGATTCTACCTACTGGTGGCGGGTATATGCGGAAGACAATTTCTGGATGAGAACTTATTCAACTCACACCCATCAATTAACCGTAATTTTAGATGACGGTCATTCACCCTCTGTTTTTAATCTTGCGGAACCCGCAAATGATACCCCAATTGAAGAAGCCCCAATATTATTTACATGGTTGCCTTCGATTGACAGTACTGAGGGGGATGTGATCAATTACACCCTTGAATTATCCCAGGATGAAGATTTTGAACAAGTTGAACGAATGCATTCCAATCAAGACACATTTTTTTGGGTAAGTGAATTTGATGAAAGCCGCTATTTTTGGAGAGTTTTCGCATCCGACCTTCACAACCACATCACCTATTCAAGTGAATTCAGATCATTCAACTACCTGGATGTTGAAGATACCAACCTGAACGGTATTCCTGCTTCCTGGGAGTTAACTTCAGTTTACCCCAATCCATTCAATCCTGTTGTGAAAATAGTTATCGGCGTTCCGATCAGGGCTCATTTAAAGGTGGAGGTTTTCGACCTTCTTGGACGACGTGTTGCAGTTTTAAAAGATGATGAACTACCACCTGGATATCATAGAATGTTCTGGATTGCAAAAGGCTCAACAGGTATATACCTTTTAAGAACAACATCCCAAACCGGCTGGAAAGAAACGCGGAAATTACTTTTCATTAAATAATTGATAACAATAAGAGGTGGGGTGTACCTCAGTGCGCGCCTTAGTGATAGAGAGTACTCAAACCAGGATATTTCACCGGGGCTTACGAAGAGATATTTTTACTCAGCCTGCTTAAGCAAGCCCAGTTCAATCCAAAGACTCATTGATGCTAAACCGAATAGATGTGACTAAAAGAAAGAGCTATCTATTTATGAAGCAAATGAATATACCTTTGGAGGTGAACAATTATTTTTTATAAGATTTTTTTATTAGATTTTCCAGGTATTCTTTTGGGTTTTCAAGCATTTTTACTGTTACCTGTAACGATTCTCTTTTCAACAGTGAAAAGCCATATTCATAGCTCTCCAGCTTTTCTTTCAAAATATCGCCGGGAGTTTTACCGTCTTCTACATTATCCCGCAGCCAGTTCCTGGCGGCAGGTGATATTGATAGTGTGATTCCTGTTTTCTTCTTAAAGGATGACACCTCTTCTTTAATTGTAATTCCCATAACAAGATCATCGCACATTTCACGCGGATTTTTTGTCATTTCCACGGTAAAACGGAGCTTATTGATCCTGGTCGAGGGAAGACATTTCTCAAATGGTATCAGGGCTCTTTCAAATACCCGCGTAAGACCACGTGCCCCGGTTTTTTCTTCATACGCCTGTTCTGCAAGTAATTTCAACGTGTCTTTGCTGAACTCAAGGTCAATTCCGTATGCGGCAAAATCACGAATTTTTCCCTGCGTGACTGCGTTGTATTTGTTGGTTAAAACCTGGTGCAGTCCATCTGCATCCAGCTCATTCAGCTTGGCGATAACCGGGAGACGACCAATGAATTCAGATTCAAAGCCATACTCGATCAAATCCTGGGTGGAAGTATGTTTCAGTATTTCACCTGCACTGTACTCAGTTTTTGACTCTTCATCCCTGAATCCGATGGGTTGGCGGTTCATCCGTCTTTCGACTATTTTTTCCAGCTCGTTGAATGCACCGGATACAATGAAGAGAATATTTCGAGTGTTCACCCTTTTTCTTGGGGCTTTGCCTTTACGCTGTGTCTCGATAACTGCTTCCATTTGACTTGCAAGATCATGGGGGACACGCAGGTCAACTTCAGTCTCCTCCATCAGTTTTAACAAGTTACGTTGAACTCCGGTCCTGGAAACGTCCGGTCCGATCAATCCCTGGCTGGCGGCGATTTTGTCGATCTCGTCAATATATATGATGCCGGTTTCAGCAAGTTTAATGTTTCCATCAGCAACTTTCACGAGGTCACGAACCAAGTCCTCGACATCACCGCCGACATACCCGGTCTCACTGAATTTTGTAGCGTCTCCCTTCACAAAGGGAACGCCAAGACGGTCGGCAATCAACTTGATTATGTAAGTTTTTCCGACGCCGGTTGGTCCAATCATTAATATATTCGGTTTTATCTGACCGGGAATTTTTGGCAGGTTTTTACCCTGATCGCGTTCCCAGCGCAACCGGTTGAAATGTGTGGAAACTTTTGTGGCAAGGATTTCAACTGCTTCATCCTGTTGAACAACATATTCTTGAAGGTATTTTTCAAGCTCGATTGGTTTCATGTCGAACTGTATTTCGAGTTCTTCCTCTTCTTTTGGAGTAGTAGAGGTTTCTTTAGTACCAAGAGAGTCCACTTCTGCATGCACCATATCGGCGCCATATTTTTCTCTGAGGAATTTCTGTACGTCTTGTTGTATCTGTTCCGCAGAAGGCGGTGAGTTGGAAGTCGGGTTCTTATTCATGATTTATGAAATATCCTTGTAGCTGATGAATTTGGTTTACCGCCATAATGGCAGTATATATCACATTCGTCTTTTAATTATCTAATTTGCGGCTTGATATTAAAAATTGTCCAGCCTGTTGCCTGGATATGCAAATCCCTGAACTGCAATGTTTCTGCATATTTCAAAGGGTTTATCTCTTGACGATTGATAATATAGTAGCGTACCTTGATAGCAAAAAGCAAGCCAAACGGAGTACAAGTGGCATTAAACCTTTCTGATTCATCGTTGCAGGATAGACTGGCAAAGATCGAAATGATTATTGTTGATGTTGATGGCGTCTTAACTGATGGATTAGCGTATTATGACAGCAATGGTATGGCAATGAAAGCTTTTTCCATGCGGGATGGCTTCGGGTTCGTACTTGCAAAGTTCGCGGGAATTGAGCTGGGTGTTTTGACCGGGAATGTAGCGGAAATGGTTAAACGCCGCCTCGAAGCTTTCAATATCACGAGAATCAAGGGCGGGCATTTCAGAAAACTTGGGTTCTATGAAGAAATGGTGGAAGAAACCGGTATCCCGGAGCAGGAGATTATTTACATTGGTGATGATCTTTTCGATTTGCCTGTATTAAGACGAGTTGGATTTTCAGTAGCTCCAGCAGATGCTCATCCTGATGTGATTAGACAAGTTGACGCTGTTACAGAAAGTAAAGGCGGACGTGGTGTTGTTCGTGAAGTAATTGAGGCAGTGGTGCGTGCTAAAGGGAAATGGGACGAAGTAATTGAAATGATAGAGAATGATGAAGATGGAGGCAGATGATTTGTCCCGAATTTATTTCAGACTGATCGTGCATGGGAAATTTCAATAAATTTGAAACAAAATCATTGTAAAGCTTGTCTATATTATTAGAATGCCGGCTTAATCAAAACAGCCCGGATTGCGCTGAATCCGGAAATCAAAATTTACAAGACAATGCCAGGATCCAGCGATATTCGGGTTTGCTTTTATACGCTATTTCAAATGAAAAGTCATCAAAATATATTATTATCTGTCTTTATCTGCCAGACAGCTTTTTTTTACGGCTGCACTGAATTAGATGAGAAGTCGCTGTTGGCTGACAGGGAAGTTCGTAAATCCCTGGCATCAGAGGAATTTGATATTGCACAAATAATTCACACTGCCGAGGGTGAGACAACATTCGTGCTGACCGCTCCGAAGATATACAGATACGATAATACCAGCAGGGCAGAACTAAAGGGTGGTATTCATGTCGATTTTTATAAATCCGGCAGGATCACCAGCACCCTTACTGCTGATGAGGGTGAAGTTCTGCGTGATGGAAAAGAATTGATTGGCATAGGAAACGTTGTAGTCGAAACCGATAGTGGGATGACAATTTACACAGAAAAGTTGACATGGACAGAGCGTGATCATATGGTCAGAAGCGATACAACCACTACGCTGATTACTGAATTTGATACCCTGGTTGGCAGCAGCATGGTTTCAACCGATGATCTTAAATATAAACGACTTTTTGATCCAATAGGTATTTCGCATCGAGAGAACCAATCATCTGAAAATGATAACGAAACGTCAACCTCGACACCGTCCGCGACTTATCCGGTTATACCCGGCTCATCTGATATCCCTGATGAAAAGGAATCAGAACCAGGTGACACTACGAATGCTGGAATAGATAAATGAAGCGCGCAAGCAAAAATATCCATGTTCTAATTATTATTTTAATTGCGGTTGCTGCTGCTTTTTCTTCACCAATAGCAAAGAGAGGCAAGCTGACTAATCGTGGTACCAAGAAGGCTGCAGCTACTAAAAAAATCAAAAATGAACGTAATCCGGATTATGGCGATTTCCAGGGACAGGGTCGTGATACACAGGGTGCTGTTCGTCTGTTAAGAGCTGCGGAATTAAGTCAGCGGGATGACAGGATTGGGCAATTATCAGTACTGAACAGGGATGTTAAAATAATTCAGGATTCGATGACAGTTTGGTGTGACAAAGCTAAATATAGAAAAAACATTGGGAAACTGGAACTAATCAAAAATGTACTGATGATTGACACAGAACGCAGACTTGAAGCTGACAGAGTCACCTATTTTGAGAAATCCAGGAAGACAATAGCGCAGGGAAATGTAAAGGTTACCAGGGATTCGACTATTTTATCATCATGGAGAGGTGAATATGAAGAGCATCTTGAAATAGTACATATAAACAGGGATATGGTAATAGAAGATTTAAAGCATGATGTGATATTGACTGGAGATGAAGGCACTTATGAAAGGCTCCGTGAGCGTGCGAAAGTCCCGGTTAACCCGGTCCTGGTACAGCTTGACAGTTTAGATGAGGAGAAAGCGCGAATCACTGGAAAAATGATGCTTTATGAAGGAGAAGCCGGCATAGCTGAAGTACATGAAGATGTTACCATAACATGGGGAAAAGTCAGGGGAACTTCTGAACTGTTATTCTACTATTCTGATGATTCCAAGGCATTATTGCTCGGCAACCCGGTTGTATGGCAAGATAGAGATGAGGTGAGTGGAGATTCAATTTGGATATATCTCGTGGATGATGTTCTTGATTCTGTAGAAGTTATAGGAAATGCGATAGCTTACACTATTGCAGATACAGCTGAAGTTGTGGATGAGAATGTTCCACGAAACAAGATGACCGGACAGCGAATAATCATGGATTTTGACGATGGTCATGTTATAAGAATGCAGAGCCAGACTCAGACGATTGCAATATATCATTTGTTTGAAGATGGAAAGGATGAAGGTTCGAATAAGGTAAGCGGAGATCAGATAACACTCTCATTCAAGGATGGTGAACTAAATGATATTGAAGTAATTGGCGGAACTCGCGGAACATATTTCCCAACTCAATTAGCAAAGAAAGTTCGTGAAGATGAATGATAAAAGTGTTGCACGTCTCCAGGGAATTGGTCTTGTCAAAGCTTACGGCAAACGCACCGTCGTTAATGAAGTTAATATTGAAGTCTCTCAGAATGAAATAGTTGGATTACTTGGTCCTAATGGCGCGGGTAAAACGACAACATTCTATATGATAGTCGGAATGGTAAAACCTAAAGCGGGGACAGTGCTGCTCAATGGGAAAAACATTACCAGCAGGAAGATGTATCAGAGGGCGAGACTTGGAATTTCTTATCTCCCCCAGGAGTCATCTATTTTTCGTAAATTGACGGTCGAACAGAATCTTATGGCAATTCTTGAAACAATGCATCTTTCGAGATCGCAACGACGAGAAAAATGTGATTCCCTGCTTGAGGAGTTGTCTATATCGCATTTGAGGAAGAGTAAAGCATATAATTTATCCGGTGGAGAACGTCGTCGAACTGAAATCGCAAGATGCCTGGTTACAGATCCGAAATTCCTCCTTTTTGACGAACCGTTTGCCGGAATCGATCCCATTGCAGTTCAGGATATTCAGAAAATTGTGGAGGGCTTAAAGGATAGAGGCATAGGAGTCCTGATTACGGATCATAACGTACACGAGACACTTGCCATAACTAATCGTGCGTATCTTCTTTATGAAGGTCGTATCTTAAAGTCGGGTACAAGTGAATTCGTTGCAAAGGACTCTGAAGCACGAGAACTATATCTCGGGGATTCATTCAGTTTAAGCAGATGAGAAAATGATCTAAAATGTTATTACGTCAAGAATTTCGTCTTCGACAGGAACAGGTATTACAACCTCAGCAAATATTGCGGTCAGAGTTGATCCAATTGCCGCAATTATTGCTTGAAGCTCGTTTTCAGCAGGAATTCGAACAGAATCCTCTGTTGGAAGAGCTGAATGAAGTTTCCCTGGAACAGGAAGAACCGGAGGAAAACACTCTTGAGAGTGCTGCAGTAGATGAGGCGAAACGTGATGCGGAAAACGTTGAGGCTAAAGAAGCCGAAAAAGAAGAAAGCGAAATTGACTGGGAGACGTATTTCGAGAAAGAAGACAACGATAACCATTATGAATATAAAGCTAAAAGTATTATTACTGAACCTGTGGAGATACCACAGGCTGACATCTCTACACTTGCCGATCTATTAACAAACCAACTTCGAGTCGAGAGAATAACCGACAGGCAAAGACACATCGGAGATTACATTATCGGTAGTCTTGATACTCGTGGATACCTGGATGCTTCTATAAAACAAATTGCCGATATGGCTGAAGTTACTGAGGCAGAAGTTGAGGAAGTCCTCCACAGAATTCAAAGGTATGAACCTGCCGGGATTGCAGCCAGGGATCTGCGTGAGTGCTTGCTTCTGCAGCTTGAGGCTTCGAAAGAAACTGACACTGTCGCTTATAAGGTTATCAGGAATTATTATGAGGATTTCAAAAGCAGGCGATTCGAAACTATTGCTTCCGGGCTTAGCGTTACTCTTCTTGATGTGCAGCAATCTTTCGATATTATCAGTCGCTTAGATCCTCGTCCCGGAGAGGGTGTGATTGATGAAAAAATGAATTATGTGATTCCTGATCTTGTGGTTGAAGAAATCGGTGGTGAGTTTATTGTCACATTAAATGATGGAAATATTCCGAGCTTTTATATTAACGAAGAACTGAAAAAGTTGATATTGTCAAAAAAAGGTACAGATAAAAGTGCTCGAGATTTTGCAATTCAAAAAGCAGAAAGTGCAAGATGGTTTGTCAACGCTATAGTCCAAAGAAGAACAACGATGATGCGTACAATGCGCGCAATAGTTGAAAGGCAACTTGAGTGGTTCGAATCAGGGAGGGAAACTGATATCAAACCTCTGATACTCAATGATATAGCTGAAATGATAAATATGGACATCTCCACAATAAGCCGTGTCACCCGCGACAAATACGTTCAGACACCTTACGGTGTTTATGAATTGAAATACTACTTTAATGATAAGATGGCAAATGCAAATGGGGAAGAAGTCGCCACGCGCACAATTAAAGCAAAACTCAAAGAAGTTGTTGAAAACGAAAACAAATCCAAGCCTATGAGCGATCAGCAAATTGCTGATATCTTGAAGGTGGTGGGTTTCCCCATAGCGAGACGGACAGTACAGAAATATAGAGAGCAGCTAAATATTCCTGTCAAAAGAATGCGTAGAGTAGTAGCATAAATTCCAGTCACATCACAATCCAGATCGTAAAACTCTTATATTTACCGCAATAAACAGCTCAAATTCCTCTCATCGAAATTGATTTACTTTACAACTCCAATTCACTTATCTTCACCACGACCATAAAGCTCAAATAATTATTCATTAGAAGATAAACATGTTTTTGCCATTAGTTTTTCGTACTGATAATATTAATACACTCGTGATCGGAGGTGGGAAAGTAGCTTACAGGAAGGTCAAAGACCTGAATGCCGCCGGCGCAGAATTGATGGTTATTTCACCCCGATGTCATCCTGGATTGGAAACATTTATAATTGAAAAAGATATCGATTGGTGTAAGAGAAAATTCAGAAATGGTGATACAGATGGATACTCACTGGTGATCGTAGCCACTGACGATGACAAAGTGAATCAAAAGGTAAGTACGGAAGCTAAAAATTCAGGTATCCCGATAAATGTCGTTGATAAACCGGAATTGAGTACAGTTTATTTTCCTGCCACAGTGAGAAAAGATTCATTGTTAATCTCGGTATCTACTGAGGGTAACGCACCGTTTTTTGCGCGTGAGATGAAGAAAAAGATCTCCGAATGGGTTGAGGATGGTGAATGGGAATTAAAGGCAAAATGGGC
>Ga0208648_1002162_pt1 | contig 14253 bp, 14 predicted proteins | sample AntAceMetag02UKL_FD_184772 | JGI IMG/M metagenome (GOLD analysis project Ga0208648, IMG submission 184772) | Saline lake microbial communities from Ace Lake, Antarctica - Antarctic Ace Lake Metagenome 02UKL (SPAdes) (version 2) | ecosystem: Environmental > Aquatic > Non-marine Saline and...
ACCGCCGCCGCCGCCTTGCTCACCGAATCCACCGGGACCACCAAATCCGCCTCCAGTGGTATCACCAGGATCTCCGCCGCCGCCGAGAGTATCACCTCCGCCGCCGCCGCCGCCGAGACCGCCGCCCAAGCCGCCGCCAAGACCACCTCCGCCTCCTCCGCCACCCTCATCAGGTTCACCATACTGGAAGGAGAAAGTATCCGAAACATATGTTTTGGTTGCACCGGATGCAGTTGGGATTGTCACTTCTACTGCCCAGTGATACCAATTCCCAAGCGTCAGTTCCTGGTGCGGGTAAAAATTCGTATATTGGTGAAAATTCGTATTTGATGGAGGACCTTCATAGCGAACGTCATTGGGAATCGGGTTAGGTGGGTCTCCAATAATAGATTCGTCACCAGGACCTTCGGGACCCTCAACAACATAAAGCGTCCAATCAGTCTGTGGATTTGTCTGGAATTGATTTCCGGGCCAATCCCATCTTAACATGGGTGGTGTATTTTCACGACCGCCGTTGGCAGGGTCAGTACATGTAGGACTGGAAGGATTATATACCGTCATTGTGCGAGAGAACGAGTGAAGCTGTGCACCGCCGACAACTCTAAACACAGTAAATGTGATTGTAAAAGTAGTCTGCACCAGCGCTCCATCTGAAATCATGTCGGCAAGACGATCATAATCAGCATATTCCGTTTCATCCCAATCCGTTTTGAACCAAGCAGCAGATTCAAGATCGGCAAAATGCTCATTATCATAATAACCCGCTCTATCTTGCGAATTTTGTTTCCATTGTCCCAATGTAAAGGGTTCGTCCCTGCTGGAAACAAAATATATTACAACCTCGTTTCCGATACGTTCGGATACCTCTATATACACTTGAACAGTATCATCCACATTATCTGCAGAAAGCCGTACATAGAAGAAGTTTTCAATTGCATCAATAGTAACCCCAGCTTCCATTGCATCTTCGTCAAGCAGGTCGGATATATTAAATACCCTGAAACCTTCATTCAAATAACCTACTTCACATCTGGCTGACAAACCAGGCTGAGCCATAACCGGTAGGCTGCAAGCGAGTGTCAGCAGAATGGCAAGAATAATGTACTTGTTTCTTCTCATGGTTTTTCCCAACTTTTATCTCTAAATGTTTACTAACTTTCTCTTGCAAGAAATATAACTTGGTATTACCTGTATATCTTGTAAAGAATGAAAATTCTTGATTTTTTTTTCACGAGCTGGAGTCAATACCATTTTTCTGTTGAACATTTAAAATTATGAAAGAAAATACTTATTTCTTAAAAAGAAAGATTTGACTTTTTACTCGGGATTCATCTCTGAACCCTTGTCTCTCCTGTCGATATGCCTCTCTTCAAGTGACGATGACAGGAAGGGCTTAGTAACTCCTCGTAACATCATAGCAGCTTTTGTATAGCGGAGGAAGGTCGAGTATGCGCTGGATACCGCAAGTAATGCTCCCGGCAATCCATCCCGCCAGCCCGCCTTTAGAACATACATACTAAGGAATTTTGCAATGGCGTGATAAAAAGCACTTCCTATCCCAATATTATTATCGGAACGTGAAACGATCTTCTGAGCCCCAAGAGTCGAGTACCGGTCCAATTTAGCGAGATAATGAGGAAATGTTGTGACGGTATGGTGCTCTAAGATGCCGTTAAGGCTGCCGAGATGCCCTTCCACAATGATTCGTTCATGCACCTGGTCATCCGTAAATCTGCCTTTACCATTCCGAAAAAGACGAAGAATACGTGTATTGTCCCATCCTCCATACCGGATTCTTTTTCCCAGGAACCAGGCATCGCGTTGAATAATATACCCGTTTGCCTGCGGAGGTTCTTTCAGTACTTTTTTTATCTCTTCCTGAAGCGTATTGCCAACAATCTCATCCGCATCGAGGGATAGTATCCATTCATGACGGGCAAACTCAATTGCACTTTGTTTTGTGGTACCAAAACCGGTAAAAGCAATTTTTTCAACCCTCGCTCCGAGTTCCTGTGATATTTTACATGTATCATCGGTGGAACCAGAGTCTGCGACTATTATTTCATCAGCAAAAGATACTGATGACAGGCAATCCCCGATTCGTAACGCCTCATTGAGGGTTATTATTACTACGCTGAGCCCGGGAAGGGGCTTTTTCTTGTTTTGAGTTTGTTCAGTCATTTGTCGTTTTGGAGTTGAATATGAACAGGAATGTAGCTAATGTTTCCCGGAAAGTACAGCTCAGGTTGCACTGATTTTTTTAAAGATTTGTTTGAGTTTATGGAGTTCTATTGGACAATCTCACATGATTGTCAGGTAATTGAAAAAGACAGAACCACGCTTTTCAATAATGTATCATGGGATTTATATTTTGTGTTGATAGGTCTTTTGGCAAGATAGGAAATTGAAAGATGCCGGAGATATTTGGAATATGCGGCAACATTCGTATATATTATTTGTCTGAAGATTCAGCTAATAAGATATAAGAGATGACAAAAAAAAGAATATTTTTAGTAACGGTTTTCAGCCTGGCCCTGATATTGATCTCCTGCGAGCAGGAATCTCAGCTTGTAGGAGCGGGCAGTACAGGACCGTCAAATTCTGGTGATCCTGTGGTAGATTGGATTTATTCTTTCACTGATGGTACAATTTCGAAAGCATATTGTGTCGATAATGCTGTTGATGGAGGATTTATTCTTTCCGGCAGCTCGGACGACGAGCTGAAGACCTACCTTGTAAAAACCTCTTCCGATGGTGCTGAGGAATGGAGTAAATCTTTCGATCTCTTTGCCGGGAAGGAATACGGCTATGCAGTAAAATCATGTGTGGATGGCAGCTTTACTGTCGCAGGTTACGGAGAGCTTCGGGATGATTCTTTGCTTACACAGGCATTTTTGTTCCATATAGATGCAGAAGGTGACAGTGCCTGGTTATCGAGCTTTGCCGGCAATATCGGCGATCAGGCTCTTTCCCTTGAATTCACCAATGACTGGGGATATATCTTAGCAGGAAAAGTGAACTACCATTACGGATTGATACGGACAAATGCTTCAGGCGAACAGATTTGGGCACAGCACTATGGAGTGGCATCCGGCTCAAACGTAAGGGCTATTCGAGCACACACAACTCCTAATGGATTCATTACTATCGGTATTGATTATTCTATCACCAACATTCTTTTGCGTAAATTTGATTATAATGGGGAATTTGAATGGGATCAGCTAATTGATGCCCAACAGCCCTTAACCGCCACAGACCTTAAGGTTTGTAGTGATAATGGTTATTGCCTTACCGGATATACTTCCCCGCTTAACAGTTCTAATCAGGATATCTTCTTTCTCAGAACTGATGAATTGGGTGAAAATGAGTTGCTGACATATTATACTTTTGAAGGTTTTAGCAGTAAGGGTAAATCTATTCAACAGGTATCTGGGGGCGCCTATGTAATAGCGGGTGATGTTGCTGCCACAGATTCACTCAGCGAATGGAATGATATAACATTATTTAAAATCGATACTGCCGGTGATCTGGATTGGAGTATAATAGCCGGACTGTATGAGAATAATTATGCAAACAGCCTGGTTGTAACAGATGATCTCAGTTTTGTTGTTGCAGGTTATACAGAATCCGATTCGACAAATAACAGCGAAGCCCTGCTGCTCAAAATCATACAGGTGGAATCCGAATAGATAAGAGCCTGGTGATTTCGCTCAAAAAATATTGAAGCATTAATCCAAAGCTCCGTTAGACTATCCTACCTCTTGCGGGTTCTGATTTTCCGTATCTATCTTTTTGACACCTTCGGGGTTTGGTGAAACTCCAGACCGGCGGTGAAAGCCCGCGACTCCCGGTGGAGAGATTTGAGACTACAATGTTTGTAGTAATTAACATACTTGATTGTTGATTTTATATCATCTTCCGGGACTGAGCCGGTGTAATTCCGGCGCCGACGGTGAAAGTCCGGATGGGAGAAGGTGGGAAAGTTGTTATACAACATGTATAGATATTATTCTATATATGTAAACGTAAATCCTATGAACACAAGGTTTGGATTGTGATTCTTATGGAGTTTTGCGTTAAAGTATAGTGTCATTCCTGATAGAAATGATTATTCTCTCGTCTTCTTATTCATATTGCCCCGACGGTTTTATTTCCGCCGGGGCTCTTTTTTGGCAAGATATTTATGAAAGACTGGACTAAATTCGATCAACAAATGATGAAACGGGCTTTAAGTCTCGCGCGCAGAGGACGTGCCTGGGTGGCGCCAAATCCGATGGTGGGTGCGGTAGTGGCTAAAAACGATCAGATTATCGGAGAAGGATGGCATAAACGTTTCGGCAGTCCCCATGCTGAGGTAATCGCGATACAGGCTGCAGATAATAGGGTAAAAGGCGCTGATCTTTATGTGAACCTGGAGCCATGCAGCCATTTTGGTAAAACACCACCTTGTGCAGATTTTATTGTCGAATCCGGTATAAAACGTGTGGTAGCTTCAATAATCGATCCAAATCCTTTGGTCAACGGACGTGGATTTGAACGGATGAAAGAGGCGGGAATCGAAGTTGAAGTGGGTTTATCGGCTGACAAGGCGCGTGAGCTGAACCAACCGTATCTGAAAAAAGCTGAAACCGGTATGACATGGGTGACATTGAAGATCGCCCAGACAATAGACGGCAGGATTGCAAGCGTTACCGGTCACAGCCGGTGGATTACCAGTAAAGCCGGACGAAGATATGTTCACATGATGCGGGCAACCCATGACGCAGTACTTGTGGGAGCTGGGACGGTCAGGGCGGACGATCCAATGCTGGATGTGAGGCACGTAAAAGGACGTAACCCAATAAGGATAGCATTAGACACAAATTTTTCAATACCTGACGACTGCAAATTGCTAAATACTCCTGACACCGGTCCGACTATCGTTTTCGGATCTCCGGATGATGGGAAGCTCCCTGGTTGGGCGGAATATCCAAATGTAGAAGCGGTAATCGTACCAAAAAATAATGATGGTTTGATTGACCTGCGTGAAGTACTGGAAGAGATTTCCAGAAAGAAAATATCGTCCCTGATGGTTGAAGGCGGAAGTAAAATCTGGACTGCTTTTCTTGAAGAAGGGATTGTAGATAAGGTTGAAATGGTAATCGCCCCGGTAATCCTTGGACACGGTATTAATGCAATACGTGATCTTGGGATTTTGAAAGTACATGATGCTATCAGGCTCGAGCCATTTCGCTGGAGAAAAGTAGGAACTGACCTGCATATTGTAGCAAGAGTCAATCATAGAATGGACGACTGATGTTCACTGGCTTGGTAGAAGAAATTGGTAAAATACGGACTATCCGGAAAAGCGGCAATGGCGCAACATTGATCATTGATGCGGTTACAGTGATGGAGGGACTGGCTATTGGTGACAGCGTCTCTATCTCTGGAGCATGCCAGACTGTTGTAGATGGAAGCGGAAACAGTTTTACCGTTGAAGCAGTCCGGGAAACGATGGAACGCACTAAATTCAGAGATTGGAACCGGGGCGATCAAGTAAATCTTGAACGTGCCATGCGTCCGGTGGATAGACTGGGAGGGCATCTTGTCCAGGGACATGTTGACGGATTAGTGAAGGTATTTGAGATTAAGAAACTTCAGGGCTCATATCGAATAATACTGGAGCTGCCGGAGAATGGAAAACCTTTCATTGTAGAAAAAGGATCGGTCGCCCTGGATGGTGTGAGCCTGACGGTCGCATCCCGCACCGAGAATAAATTTGAGGTTGAGGTGATTCCACATACGATGGAAAATACAACCTTCAAACATCTGCGATCAGGCGATAAAGTACATGTAGAATGGGATATTATAGCGAAATATGTCCATAACATGTTAGGTGCATATAAAAACCAGGATTCACTGAGCCCGGAAAAATTAATGGAATTTGGGTTTGGATAACTTAACACACAAGTAGTACAGTGTAAGACAAAATAGTAACCCGGAGACACCGTTCCCGGACTTCAAGCAAAGATGCAGTACAGGAGAAACAATAGTGATTTTTCATCCGATTGAAGAGGCGATAGAAGATATACGAGAAGGCAAAATCATCATACTTGTCGATGACGAGGATCGTGAAAATGAAGGTGATTTTGTAATGGCAGCATCAAAAATCACGGCGGAATCCGTCAATTTTATGGCAAAACATGGTCGTGGAATGATATGCCTTTCATTGACCGAAGAGCGTGCTAAGGAACTTGAGCTGTCACTGATGGTCGGCACAGACAACAACACAGCTTTGCATGGTACACGTTTTACAGTAACTATTGATTACAAGCATGATACGACCACAGGAATTTCTGCCGCGGACAGGGCTGCAACAATTAAAAATGCCGCAGATCCTTCAAAAAAACCGGAAGATTTTGCTCGCCCCGGACATATCCATCCGATAATTGCAGTAAAAGGTGGTGTCTTACGCCGGGCGGGACACACTGAAGGTACTTCCGACCTTGCGCGACTTGCCGGTTTTGAACAGGCGGGAGTCTTATGCGAAATAATGAATGACGATGGTACAATGGCGCGAGTGCCAGAATTAGCAAAGATGAGCGAACATTTTGGCATAAAAATGTACACGATAAGAGATATAATCGAGTACAGGCAGAGAACGGAGAGATTAGTAGAGCATACGACAAGCGTTCCCATGCCGACAAAATACGGAGATTTCACTCTGCACCATTACACTGAAATAGAAAGCGGCAAGGAACATATTGCCCTCGTAAAGGGTACATGGAAAGAGGACGAGCCTGTCCTGGTCAGGGTTCATAGTGAATGCCTTACCGGTGATGTGCTTGGATCTATGCGATGTGATTGTGGTGAGCAGCGCGATAAAGCCTTGCAAATAATTGCTATGGAAGGCTGCGGTGTTTTCCTTTACATGCGGCAGGAGGGGCGTGGTATAGGTCTGAAGGCAAAGATGCAGGCATATGTTCTCCAAGATCAGGGTCATGATACAGTTGAAGCAAACCTGTTGCTTGGCTACAAGCCGGACCTTCGAGATTATGGCATTGGTGCCCAGATTCTAAGGGATATTGGAGTAAGAAGGCTACGCCTGATGACAAACAATCCGAAAAAAATTGTCGGGCTGAAAGGCTACGGCATGGAAGTAGTCGAACGGATTCCCATGGATATTCAGCCCAACGAATACAATGGCAAATACATAAAAACCAAACAAGAAAAGATGGGCCATATAATCGGCTCATCCTGACAAGGAGAACCATATGCCAAAGATTATTGAGGGTGTTCTTGATGCGAAGGGCAGAAAATTTGGAATAGTGGTCGGTCGCTTCAACCACTTCATTACTGACAGGTTGCTTGAAGGCGCCCTGGACGGGTTACTGCGTCATGGTGCCCAGGATGACGATATTACTGTCGTCCGTGTGCCGGGAAGTTTTGAAATACCATCGGTTGTCAAGAAGTTAGCTGAGAGCGGAAAAGTTGATGCTGTTATTGGTATGGGCGCTCTTATTCGCGGTGCTACTTCACATTACGACCATATCTCGAATGAGGTAACTAAAGGTCTTGCCCAGGTTTCAATGGAAGGTAAAGTACCTGTTATTTATGGTATCTTATCAGCGGAGACCCTCGAACAGGCAATTGAACGAGCCGGAACAAAAGGCGGGAATCGCGGTTTTGCAGCTGCCGAATCCGCTGTGGAAATGGTCAATTTATTTGAAAACCTGGATTGATGAAAGTTCCCTCCTGTTGAATCCGAGCCGTTCGCTACAATTTTATTACCATGGAGGGCAGTATGCGTTCTAATTCGGTTATTACCCAGTTCGTAACGCTTGTTAGCCTGGCGTTATTTTCTATAGCGAATGCGGATGACTGGCAGACGATAACTTCAGGATGGCAACCGCAAAGAATTGCCGCAACGGATGAGGGTCTCTGGGCTGCATCCGATGGCGGATTGTTCTACATAAATGCTGATGACAATTACGCTGAACTGTGGAATAAAGATCAGGGTTTGTTCAGCAACAGCGTGAACGTTGTTGCAGTTCATCCGTCCAGTCAGGATATATGGGTATGTTATTCCAATGGAGCACTGGACCGTCTGGATGGTTTGAACGGGAATATTCTCCAGCGGACTCTCGATTTTTATGATGATTCAGATATTTTCAGTATTTATGATATCGCATTCAGTGATGATGCGGTTTTTATTGCTACCGACATCGGGGTAAGCAGACTCGAGCTTTCCGTGGAAGAGGAGTTATGGGTAGTAAAAGAAACATACAGACGCTTCGGTAACTGGACACAACCCTCAAAAATATTGAGTATGCATATTTCGGATTCGCTCCTTTTTGTCGGCGGAGAATCCGGCGTAGCAATTGCAAACCTTAATTCAATCCTTTTAAACCCAGAATCTTGGCAGCTTTTTAACATCGGCGAGGAAATCCCGGCTCCTGATGGCTTAAACGATCCTAAAATCAATTTTATCGATGAAGCTGATAACGTTGTCTATATAGGATTGTTCGGATTGGGGATGTATCGTTTTACAGGATCCGAGTTTAATCTCATACCAAGAAACTACACCGTATATGGAATTGAAACGGGTTTGTCATTCACGAATCCTGACGATCCGGAAAAACCGGTGTATGTAGCTGCTCGTGAAGGTCTTGGCAGTATGGCAGACGATGGTAACTCCTGGGACTATTTTCTCACGGATACCATGAGAGTGTACGATATGCAATGGTACCGCAATGAATTATGGTTCGTTTTTGATACCGGGAATGGTTACATCGGGGGAATAGGAAAATATGATGGTGAATCAGTTGAGTTCTTACCTCAGAATACTCCCGGCGGTAATGGTATCTATGATATTGATGTTACAAGTTCCGGCGATATCTGGATAACTGCCTTCAGCGACAATATTCAAGGCGCCTTCAGATGGAAAGACGGGATATGGACTTCCGTAACCGGTTTCGATATAGGCTGGAGAGCATTCATTTATGATCCATATGCTATCAGTAGTGATGACCGCGGTGGAGTTTGGATTGGAACTCGTGGTTCCGGATTGATAAATATTGTCGAAGACGATAATGAGTTGATAGCGACACATTTCGATGCATCCTTCGAGTATCTCGAGCCAATGAACATAGGCAGTGATTTCATGCTGGTCAGCGGCTTCGCGATAGAGCCTGATAAAGGTATCTGGATGACCAATACACTCGCAAATGATGGAGCTGCACTGGTTTACGTTCCACTTGAATGGTACGACAACAATGATGTTGAATGGCTTCGGTTTGGTCGGGCTTCGGGAATCAACTCCACCGGGTTGAAAGATATTGTCAGGGATAATTTCGGGCGGCTATGGATGGGCGCTTTTCAGAGCGGCAGCGATAACCCGATTGTAATGTTTGATCCGAGGGGAACCCCGGAGGACACAACCGGCGATTTCGCCGTCGATTTTGGTGTAGAAGTGGATTTCCGTAAGGTCAATGCAATGAGAATTGACCAGGAGGGATTGTTATGGGTTGCTACCCCGGTAGGACTTTATTATGTGAACACCAATCTCCAGGAGCCCGGTGAATTCACCTTCATGAAAATTACGGGCGCATTAGGAGACGAAATTACTGCCCTGGCTATCGATCCTTTGGATAATTTATGGATTGGTACCAGGTTTGGTCTGAGTGTGTTGGCGCCTGATCGTTTTAGCTGGATCCGGAATTATACCTCAAGCTCCGGTCAGTATCCAAGTTCGCTGGTCGATGATGAGATCAGCACCCTTGAATTCAGTCCTTCCACCGGAGAAATATATATTGGAACCGGACAGGGAATCTCTATTCTTCAGACTCCATATAGACCGGTAGGAAAAAACTTAATGAGTAGCATAGAAGTCCGGCCACAACCGTTCAAAGTCGGGGCTGATATGGACTCTAAGCTTTATTTCACTGGTAACAGCCTGGTCAGGGATGCAAAAGTCAAGATTTTTACACCTTCCGGACGTATGATTCGCGAGCTGGGTTTCGAGGATGCTGCTAAAGGATGGGATGGAAAACGTGACGATGGCAACTGGGCGGATAGCGGCGTGTATTTGATTCTTGTCACAGATCCGCGCGGAGATTCCGCCGTTGGCAAAGTGGCAATAATTAGAGAGTAAGAACCTTTTTTCTTGTCATCTTTTATTGAATTAATAGTATATGTAGCTTGGGTGGCTTGCACCCAGGAGTCGGAACGAAGTGCAGCTCAGCGAAGCCAATGCATTTCAAACTCACGTGTCATTCCTGTATGTAGTTAACAGGAATCCATCCTCCATGTCATTCTCGGACTTGATTCGGGAATCCATTTTATATTTGTTTTAGCGGAAACACACATGACATTTAACTCCTGGATTGTTATATTATCAACAAGGAGGGAACTAACATGTGGAAAGACCTTTTACCTATCGTAGAATCTTTTACTCTTTCTCAACAAGAGATGGAATCCAATCCTGAGATTGTCCTTACCGAAGCTTACCTCCCATTTTTCCCGGAGAAATGGAATGGCATTCTTGTGCTTTCAGAATCGCAAAATCTTTCCAACAGCAATAAATCATACGTTGATTTTTTAAAGAATCAATACGATTCGAAACAGCGAATGATGCGGTTAAATGAATGGTACGCTTCTGAAGGAAAAATATTTGATCTTGGAGTGCAACCGTGGGATGATATGAGTATCCCGTTGGCTCTGAAGTCAATATATCCGGATTTTGTGCCGGGGAACACAGCAGTCGGAAATGCTGTCCCCTGGTCAGCAATAAAGGGTAAAGCCAATATAAATCCCACAGATTTCATGAATCAGAGATCTATATCTATCTGGAATGAATTACTTAATCAATCTTTCCTAAAGGACAATCTCCTGAAGGTTATAACGGTTGGAAAATTAGCCCGTAATATCATGATCAAAGCAGAGTGGCAAAAAGAACATCTTAAGCTACGTTCTGCCTCTAATAACTATATCGGGCGGATAAGCAGTATGTTCAAAATCGAAGATTTGTTAATTAGATATCCAGAGGTAAAAGAAGCCGCTGAAAAACTTGGAATCGTACCAACATTAAACAAAACATATTTTGCATGTCACGCAGTAAGTCTGTATAAGAACTGATAAAAAAGCAATCCATAAAAGGCATCTTACTACAAAACCATGAATTTTTCTTTTACTTAACTGAGGAGTAAATAAAAATGGAAAGATTGTTAAATGAAATAATAACTTGACACATCAACAAATATTATTTATTATCTATAAATTTTTGGAGGAAGAAGCTATGTCAAAAAAAAAGCGTTCAGCATTATACCATAAGGCAGCCACCCTTGACGAAAAGTTCAAGGAGCACTTAGATTTAGTTTGGACATTAGGTAAGAAAAATCAACAGAATATTCTCTCGGAACTACCATCCTATCTTTTATCAATTACAGACAGCGAAGAAGCAGAGGCTCGAGAGCAGATCATTGCATCGCTTGACGGAGATCCCCAAGATGTAATTAAAGCATTTCATGTATTGGAAGCACTGGCTAAATTATGGAATCCTCGAAACGATACAGTTGACGCTACTCTAGAAGATATACAAATTCTTCATGTGTTACCAGAAGATGAACAGATTAAGAATGAAGCAATTGCTTTCTTAAAGGAATTTTATACAATTCTTGAAAATGACAGTGATCGTAGATTACGAAAAAGCGCTAGTGCAGAAATCTTACCATATTTAGTTAGCTGCACAACTTCAATAGACTTTCGTTTAGTACTTAAGGACAAATTCAACTGGAGAACAGATTCAATTGAAGAATATGAACCAGATATTGTTGGTCAAATTCCTATTATACTTGTTCGAATAAAGCTTGATGAAGGAGAACCAAAAGTTTTTCAATGCGAAGCTGAAGAATTAGCCATGCTTATTCGAAAATTTCAAGCTACATTGAAAGAATTATCTCAATCAACAGACAACCAATCTTTTAAAGCAGAGCTATAGACAGAGTTCAATAGGATATGATGAGTAGGTATTAATAATTTGTCCAATAAACCCTCATTTCAAGAGAGAAAACAAAGTACAAAATCGGATATTGATGAGTTATTCGATAAGTATTGTGAAACGCGCGATGAGATTGGGATGAAAGAAGAAGGAGATCTTTCAGTCTTACTCAAGGGTATCCGTGAAGTCATTCCTGAATGTGCAGACGAAATAGAAAAAACCTTTTTAACATTGAAAACTGACGTACGATTTGGAACAATTCTTGCTGGTTATATTAAAAGTGAGATTATTCGTCCCATTCAACGCAAATATAGAAATACATAGACTAATGACTCAAAATTTCGTTACATTTTGTATATATCCCAACAATATCAATAATGGCTCATCCACTAAACGTGAACATTTTTCAATTGGTTCAACTGAGGGATTCCTATCAGGTGTAGGATCTGGAGAAATAAGTGGAGTTCTTGAGCGAGTGGATGAATTAAAGAATTGTTTTTTTGAAGTCTTTGAAAGCGCGGAAAATAAGGGAATTTCACTAACTAAAATGTATTGCTATTCATCATTAGACTCAAAACAAGAATTAGTTTCTACGCAAAATATTATTAATAACATAATCGATGAATATTTTGATAATGTTTCAATAAGTTTAAGTTTTGATGGAATTGTTGTATTTAAATCAAATCGTAAAGTTATCTGAAGTTTAAAAATGGAGCAAAGCATCCAACACAGTTTTACTATTCTTGAATGGCTAGGAATTATTGGCTCAATAGCATCAATAATTTCGATTGTCCTAAATATTATTCAATTGAACATTAACAAAGATTTGAAAAAAATACTTGATATTACCGTTTGCTCAAGTGAAAGCGGATTTAATAGTATAAAAAAAAGTGCTGAGGAAAATCTTGATGGGCATGCGATCGAGAAGTCCTCGAATATGAAAATAATCATAGCTACTGCAAATCAAGTAACAAATACTTTATCCCAAATAAAGATCAAATGGCTCAAGTAACTATACTATTATTTCATAACTTACGCATTATGCCCCCGTTGGCTTTGTCCAACGGGGTTTTATTGGTCGATAACTACTCCTCATCCCACGGTGAAGAAATCTTAATTAGACCATCATGATTATCAATCCAATATCCAGCTTATGCCCCCGTTGGCTTTGTCCAACGGGGTTTTGTTGGTCGATAACTACTCCTCATCCAACGGTGAAGAAATCTTCACTAAACCATCATGATTATCAATCCAATATCCAGCACTTGACCATTTCCATTCCTCAGGTAATTCCACCATTCCAGAACGAACTGGATTATTATGTATGTATTCTATTATTTCCCTCAGAGAACGTTCATTCCCTTCTACATGATGATCATAACCAACACCGGCATTATGCCCCCGTTGGCTTTGTCCAACGGGGTTTTGTTGGTCGATAACTACTCCTCATCCCACGGTGAAGAAATCTTAATTAGACCATCATGATTATCAATCCAATATCCAGCACTTGACCATCTCCATTCTTCAGGTAATTCCACCATTCCTGAACGAACTGGATTATTATGTATGTATTCTATTATTTCCCTCAGAGAACGTTCATTCCCTTCAACATGATGATCATAACCAACACCGGCTTGCCAGAATCGTCTTACAGTTCTTTTTCCTTCTTTCACTGATAGATATTTGTAAACTTCAGGATTGTTTCGTTTATACCAATTCAAGAGATGGTAACTCGTGGTTCTTTTTAAACCTCTCAATGTGGAAGAAGGTGTTTGTGATTCGGGGAAACGAATCAATAGATGAGCGTGATTAGGCATTACTACGTATGCAAAAACCTTGAAATGATTTGATTCGCGGGATTTCTCCAATTGGTTAAGAAACAGATTATAATGTTCTGGAAAACGGAATAAATGACGGCGTTGATAACAAGAAAAGGTTATAAAATGTGCGACAGCGGAATCTGGAGTCTGGATGGGTTTCATGATTATAATATTCGAATATTCGTCTGTGAAAAGCAACTCGTTTAATAATAAACAATCGAGTAGGGTGAGGCGGAGTGATCTACTTCGCCTCATCCCTCTCACAGAACCGTACGTACGGTTCACGTATACGGCTCCTGTTTACTTTCCCTTGATATTTTCAGACAGAAAACCCTGTTTTCACATCAGACATATTGAACAGACCAACATCTGCGAAGTGTTTGTTTGGCAGTGCATAATGAACCAATGGGCTGCGTGAGTTCGACCAGGATTGCATCTTGATCGATTTAAACTCAC
>Ga0208648_1002163_pt1 | contig 14250 bp, 9 predicted proteins | sample AntAceMetag02UKL_FD_184772 | JGI IMG/M metagenome (GOLD analysis project Ga0208648, IMG submission 184772) | Saline lake microbial communities from Ace Lake, Antarctica - Antarctic Ace Lake Metagenome 02UKL (SPAdes) (version 2) | ecosystem: Environmental > Aquatic > Non-marine Saline and Alkaline...
TTGGAGGGGAATGCGCAACATTTTTTATCAATAATACTGTAATATCAGAAAACATGAATTCTGGGCTTCAAATTAGAAACACAGCAGAAGCACATGTTGACAGTTGTAAATTCGTCAATAATCAAGCAGAAAATGGTGGCGGAATTGTAAGTAACGGAGCTTGGATAGAAATCTCACGGACACTATTTTTTGGAAATTACGCTCGAAATTCGGGAGGAGCATTTTTCTCTGAAGGAGAATACCTGTCCAATAATCTGAATAATTGTGTTTTCACCGAAAATCAGGCTGATTCAAATGGAGCTTCAATATTCACTTTTAGCGGTTTTATTGTAAATAGCATCTTCACTGGAAATGGACCAAGCGTTAATACATTCGTTTCAGGAGATGATTTTATAAGTTATAATTCTTTGTATTATGGCAATGAAAGTGATATTCATTTTGCTGAACCTGACTGGGTTTCAGAAGAGTTTGGAATAATTAATACTGACAATGTAAATGGAGACTCTTGCGACCAATTCTATAATCTCTTCATGGATCCTCAGTTTATAAATCCACTTGATCTAAATTTCCATTTACGGGAGAATTCACCATGCATTGATGCTGGAACTTCAGGTATTGGGTGGGTTGATTCGCTATTTGATCCTGATGGAGGTACGACTGACATAGGAATTCACTATTACCATGTCAGTGAAGTTTTCGAACAAAAGCGGAACCGATCCATTCCATCTCAATTTTCTGTGAAGGATATCTATCCCAACCCATTCAATTCAAGCATAACAATTCGCTTCGGGCTACAAGTTGATTCTGAAATCAATTTATCGGTTTTCAACATAATCGGGCAGAAAGTCGCACAACTCTACTCAGGGAAACATACAGCCGGATATCACACTGTTGTATTCAATGGTGACAATCTTTCCAGCGGTATCTACTTCATCCACGCTAAAGTGCCGGGAAAGATGGATAAGGTACGAAAGATTGTATTGGTTCGATAAACATTCAAGGAAAAAGAAAATGAGATGCTTATCATTCATCATTATCTGTACAGTAATTGTCAATATACCCGTATCAGCTCAACCACCGGATACGTTGTGGACACGAACGTTTGGTGGAACCGAACATGATCGGGGAAATAGCCTTCAACAAACAAGTGATGAGGGCTATATAATTACAGGATTTACTGAATCTTTCGGTGCTGGTCAAAGTGATATGTGGTTGATAAAAACAGATTCAAATGGTGATGAAGAGTGGAATCAGACATTCGGTGGGGACGGGGATGAAATGGGCTGGAGCGTCCTACAAACAGCTGATGCAGGATATATTGTTGCAGGATATACCGAATCTTTCGGTGCTGGTCAAAGAGATATGTGGTTGATAAAGACAGATTCAACAGGCACTGAAGAATGGAACCAGACTTTCGGGGGTGCGGACCAGGATTACGGATTGAGTGTTCAACAGACAAACGATGGAGGCTATATTGTTACAGGATATACCGAATCTTTCGGTGCTGGTGACAACGACAGTTGGCTGATAAAAACAGATTCAATTGGGACTGAAGAATGGAACAGGACTTTCGGGGATGCGGATCAGGATTATGGCGTGAGTGTTCAACAGACAAACGATGGAGGCTATATTGTTACAGGAAATACCGAATCTTTCGGAGCCGGTGACTGCGACAGCTGGTTGATCAAAACAGACTCCGTTGGGACTGAAGAATGGAACAGGATTTTTGGTGGTGAAAATTATGATAATGCTCGTAGCGTCCAGCAGACAAACGATGGTGGATATATACTTACGGGTTATGGAGAGGGTGGTGTATGGCTGATAAAAACAGATTCAACCGGCAATGATGAATGGACACAGACTTTCGGAGGGGAAAGTTTTGATTATGGCTACAGCGTTCAACAGACAACTGACGGCGGATATATAATTGCCGGAGGAACTGCATCTTCGGGTGAAGGTGAGTTTGACGTATGGTTGATAAAAACAGATTCAAATGGCGATGAAGATTGGAACCAGACTTTCGGGGGAATTAGGATGGATGCGGGTTACAGTGTGCAGCAGACGAGTGATGATGGATATATCATTGCAGGCTTGACAGAATCGTATGGTGCCGGTCGTGAGGATGTGTGGTTGATTCGAGTTGCTGCAGAAGAAAATGATATAATTGAATCCAATGCATCCCATCCAAAGGATTATATCTTGGACAAAGTCTATCCAAACCCTTTCAATCCAACGATAACCATTTCAGTCGGGCTACCGGCATCATCTGAGCTGAAAATCAGTGTTTATAATATAACAGGTCAGGAAGCCGCTATTTTAGCGGATGAACGCTATTCAATTGGTTATCATCAATTCATTTTCGATGCTTCAGATCTTTCAAGCGGGATCTATTTCATCCACGCAAAAGTACCGGGAAAGATGAATGAGGTGCGGAAAATTGTATTGATGAGATGATGATATCCCCTGTTGATAATTTGTTTAAAACCTGATCATATTAATAAAGAGTCTTACATATTCCAATCCTAAGGAGTCAAGATATGAGAAGAATTCTACTTCCGCTGCTTTTTCTATTCAGCTTTACACTGCAACTGTTTTCACAGGACAGCCTTAATGTTTCAATGATTGACAGACAATATGTGAATATCGGTTATCCATATTCTGTTGCGGTACATGAAGATTATGCTTACACGGTCAGCCTGATTGGCGGTTTTGCAGTTTTCGATGTTTCCAATCCCCAGGCTCCGGCGCTGTCGGGCTATTGTAATATTAAAGGTAGCGCATTTGATGTTGTTGTCAGTGGTGATTATGCCTATGCAATTACCGAGGATGAAGGATTGTTTATTATTGACATAAGTGATCCGGAAAATCCGGAGGTGGCATTGGTATTTGATCTGGTCGGAAGATATACCTATGGTTACGGTCTGGACATTGTTGGAGATTATCTTTATGCCGCAGTTTTCTATAGCGGACTCTGGATAATTGATATCAGTAATCCCCTGGAACCCGATATTACCGGCTATATCTCCGGTGATTTTTACGCATTCGAAGTTGAAGTTCAGGGCGACTATGCATACGTGGCAGATTATAACGGCAGCCTTACAATAATCAATATCTCTGATCATGAAAATCCAACCATTTCCAGTATTCTTGGCAGTTCAGACAGTGTCATGGATGTAGCAGTCAACGACACCATAATTTATATCACTGATAATGAAGGCGGTCTCCTGGTAGCCGACATAAGCGATCCCTCTAATCCCGAAATAATCGAATTCGTCGATCCTGATGATAGTTATGAATGGATCGAGTATTATAACGGGTATATTTATATCTATGGATGGGGCGATGACGGATCGTCAATTCATATTTTCAACGTCTCAGACCCTTCAGCCCTGGTATTGACTAACCAGGTCGATCTTGGTAGTAATATTAATAATTTTACAATAGAAAATGGGATGTTATATCTTCCGCTCTATTTTCAAGGATTTGGGATCGCCAGCCTCGATAACCCGGAAGAACCGGAATTGACCGGACAATATTCAGAGGAAAATCATACCTTCAGCGTCATCGCGATCGATGAGTATTTATATGCCGATATCGGAATTAATTTCACTGTTTTTGATATTTCGGATAAACAGAATCCAATTGAAGTGGCTACAATTGATTCGATAGGCGGTGATTTTATCCATGATAACGGTTACCTGTATGCGGCGCGTTATTCTTCAGGCATCGAGGTTGTAGATATTAATGATCCTGAAAACCCGGAAGTTGTCTGTGAGTATTCCAACGACAGTTTATATGCGAGATACATTGATGTTGAGGATGGAATTGTGTACGCCGCCGCAGGTTACGATGATAATTACTTTGCAGTTCTTGACCTGAACGATTTTGAAAATCCAACCGAACTCGTACGATACCAACTGAATGCCAATGTAGATAATATTACCTGTAATGGTGAGCGTCTTTATGTTTCGTCAAATGACAGGATTATTGCTTTTGACGTCAGCGATCCCTCTGACCCGCAACGTCTCGGACATCATGGTGGTTTAGGTGTATTTTTCTTTCGTATTGCAGTAAAAGACTCAATTGTTTACGTCGCTGATCCTGTTGATGGAAATGGACTTTATGTCATTAATTTTGCCAACCCAGCCTCACCTGTACTGATTGATCAGTACTCAGAAATTGACTGGCCTGAAGCTATAACGATCTCAGGTAACTTTTTATATCTCGCTGAAGCAGAAGAGGGTATAAAGATTTTCGATATCTCGAATCCGTCAGACCTTCAATTAGTCGGAACTTATCCTTCTTACGGATATAGCAGGAGTATCACGGTCAGCAATGAAACAGTATATGTTGGAGATCACACAAGCCTGATGATACTTGATGCGACAAATGCACAGAATTCAGTATCAAATTCATCTATTGTTTTGCCCAGGCAATTCACCTTGTTAGAACCTTACCCAAATCCATTCAACTCAATTACGAGAGTCACCTTCGGGCTGCCGTTCAGCACAGAACTAAGTATTGTTGCCTTCAATTCTTTAGGTCAACAAGTCGCACAATTAGCTGCAGGCAGATACAGCGCCGGATATCATAACATCATATTCGATGCCTCAGAACTGTCCAGCGGCACATACTTCATCCACGCCAGTGTGCCGGGGAAAGTGGATGAAGTGAAGAAGGTTGTCCTGGTTCGATAAACATTCAAGGAAAAAGAAAATGAGACACTTAACTTTCATCATTCTCTGCATAGCAATCGCCAGCATACCAGTATCAGCTCAACCACCGGATACGTTGTGGACAAGGACTTTTGGGGGAGGTGGGAATGATCGTGGTAAGAGTGTTCAACAAGCAAATGATGGTGGTTTCATCATCGTTGGTGAAACACATTCTTTCGGTGCCGGTTCAGCAGATGTTTGGCTGATCAAGACAGATTCAACTGGACATGAAGAATGGAACCATACTTTCGGGGGCGTTGATTGGGACGCAGGACAAAGCCTTCAACAGACAAATGATAACGGCTTTATAATTGCTGGAGTGATAGGCACTTACAACGGTTTTTCAGGAGGAGATGTTTGGCTGATTAAAACGGACTCCAATGGTAACGAAGAATGGGATCAAACTTTCGAGGGAATCGATTCTGATTGTGGATACAGTGTTCAACAGACCAATGATGGTGGATACATAATCGCTGGGCAAACAAGTTTTCAGGAAGAGCGTTGCCTATGGTTGATTAAGACAGACTCAACAGGAAATGAAGAATGGAACAGGATATTTGATGGAAACGCTTTAGCTGGAGGCTTCAGCGTTCAACAAACGAATGAGGGCGGATATATAATTGTTGGTGAAACGTGGTCATATGACGGCATGTATATTTATATGATTAAAACAGATTCAGACGGTGAAGAAGAATGGAGCCAGACGTTCTTTGACGGTCAAGGTTTCAGTATCCAGCAAACGAATGATAGAGGATATATAGTTGCAGGATTAACCATGCCATACAGTGAGGGTGAACAGAATGTGTGGCTGATAAAGACGGATTCAACCGGTACTGAAGAATGGAATAATACTTTCGGTGGTGAGTCTTATGATATAGGACGATACGTTCGCCAGACAAGCGATGGTGGATTTATCATTACTGGTCTCACTGACTCTTTCGGTGCTGGTGAAAGGGATGTATGGTTAATTAAAACAGATTCTACCGGGAACGAAGAATGGAACAGGACATTCGGAGGAACCGAGGTTGATATTGGTTGTAGCGTTCAACAGACACATGATGGTGGATATATCATTACTGGATATACCTTTTCTTTCGGTGCTGGTTCCTATGATGTATGGCTCATTCGTCTTGCTGCAGAAGATAATGAAATAATTGAATCCACTACATCCAATCCTACAGATTATGATCTGGAAGAAGTCTTTCCAAATCCATTCAATTCAATGACAACTATTTCAGTAGGATTGCCTATATCATCCGAATTGAAACTCAGTGTTTATAACATAACAGGTCAGGAAGTCGCTGTTCTTGCGAATGAACGCTATGCAGTTGGTTACCATCAATTAACTTTCAACGCAAATGAATTACCAAGTGGTATCTACTTCATCCGAGCCAGTGTGCCGGATAAGATGGATCAGGTGCGGAAGATTGTACTGGTTCGATAAACATTCAAGGAAAAAGAAAATGAGACACTTATCATTCAGCATTATCTGTATTGTAATTGCCAGCATACCTGTATCAGCTCAACCACCCGATACGTTGTGGACTCGGACTTTCGGTGGAATCAGTCATGAATGGATTGGTAATGCACAGTTAACCAACGATGGTGGTCTAATAATTACTGGTGAAACACGGTTATTGGATTCAGAATCAATGGATCTATGGCTATTTAAGACAGATTCTAGAGGGAATGAAGAGTGGAGCCAGACTTTTGGAGGAAACCAAAACGATCAGGGAAACTGTGTTCAACAGACTAGCGATGGCGGGTATATAATTGTTGGACGAACATTGTCCTTCGGTGCTGGATCAAATGATTATTGGGTTATTAAAACAGATTCTGTTGGATCTGAAGAATGGAACCGGACATTTGGTGGCACTGAAAATGAATATGGTAAATGTATCCAACAGACTAATGATGGTGGATATATTATTTCAGGTTTTACCCAGTCATTCGGTGCTGGTAGTCATGATATATGGTTGATAAAAACAGACTCAATAGGAAATGAAGAATGGAATCAGACTTTCGGAGAAAATTATGCAGATCGTGGTGCATTCGTTCAACAGACAAATGATGGTGGATACGTTGTTGCCGGTTTTACCAATTCTTTTGGTGCCGGTGAATTTGACACATGGCTGGTTAAAACAGATTCAAGCGGTAACGAGGAATGGAATCAGACATTCGGAGGAACCGAAAATGATTGGTGCAGTTATGTTCAGCAGACCGATGATGGAGGCTATATAATTACTGGGATGACAGGCACTTCAAATTCAGGTATTGAGGATTTATGGTTGATTAAAACTGATTCTACTGGTACAGAAGAATGGAGCCGGACTTTTGGAGGAGATGAATATCAGGAGGGTTATAGTGTACAACAAACCACAGATGGAGGTTATATAATTACTGGTTTCACTAATTCTTTCGGTGCAGGAAGTGCCGATATGTGGCTGATCAAAACAGATTCAATCGGAATTGAAGAATGGAGCCAGACGTTTGGGGGAACTGCCTTCGACTACGGCAAAAGCGTCCAACAAACCAATGATGGAGGATATATAGTTACGGGAGTAACCCAATCATTCGGTGCCGGGGCAGCCGATGTGTGGGTTATCCGTCTTGACAATGAAGAAAATGAAATAATAGAATCCACAATGTCCAGTCCAACTGATTATCTCCTTGATGAAGTCTATCCTAATCCCTTCAATTCAACGACAACCATCTCGGTTGGACTGCCGACATCATCCAAATTGAAACTCAGTGTTTATAACATAACAGGGCAGGAAATAGCAATTCTTACGAATAAACGCTATTCAGTCGGATACCATCAATTAACTTTCAACGCTGATGATCTTTCCAGTGGAATATACTTTATCAACGCCTCTGTGCCGGGCAAGATGAACGAAGTGAGGAAGGTTGTGTTGATGAGATGACCATTACAGGCGAGAATTCTGAACTCTTCTAAGGCGTAACGTAATAAGCTGTAGTTGAGATATTCAAATCGTTGAGAACACATAAGCTATAAACCGTATTTTATTTGGATTGCAAACATCCAGACTTCAAAAGGAGAAAACATGATGAAACACTTAATTTTTATTCTTGCTGTTTTCGTAATCGCCTTAGCTGCTGTTTCGGTATATGCAGAAATTATACTCGAAGAATTTGTTGTCTGGCCTGATCAGTTGGATGAGGGCGGAGCACTCGGTATCGATGTGGTAGAATATGACGGTGATGTCGTAATCCTCGTTGCCGCTGAAGGCAATGGAGTGGCTATGTTTGCTGAAGATGAGGATGGAGATATGGTCTTCCTTGACAGTTGGGCAGATCCGGAGGATTGGAGTGATTCTTATGGAGTTGACGCCATTGTTAACGATGATGGACTTACGATTTACTTCGCAGATGGAATGAACGGCTTGAATGTTGTCAGACCGGATGATGATATGGAGCTTGTCTTTGTCAATAACTGGGCGCAACCAGATGATTGGGAGGATCCTTACTCCGACCGTGTTGCCGTCCTGGAGCACAATGATCAACTCTTGATATTCCAGTCTGAAGAGATAAACGGTGTTGTAGCGCTTACCGTGCAGGATGATGGCGAAATTATAATGCTTGACCAGTGGATGGATGAGGAAGAGGAAAATGGATCCGTTGGAATCGCCGCTATGGTGTACAATGATGAAGTGTATGTCTTCGTTGGCGACGAAGAAATCGGGCTTATTGTACTCAATCTCGATGATGAGGGAAATTTGATTGAGCTTGATCGTTGGACCGATTTTGACCCGGATGTTGATGAAGTTGCCCTCGGAGTGAAAGCGATTGAGTACCAGGAAGAAATACTTATAGCAGTTTCGGCAAGCCACAGCGTCAAAACATTCACGATTAATGACGATGGTGAAATCCAGGAAGAGGGCAATTTGTGGTTAGGCGAAGATGAAAGTGACCTTGTTTTCCTCGATATGGTGGAGTTTGAGGATGACTATTACATTCTCCTCGCCAACGGCTGGGTTGGCTTTGAAATCATCTACGAGGATGACGGCGGCGACCTCGCTTCATACGATCGCTGGAATCTTCCTCAAGAGGCGGACGAGATATTGGATGTTGCCTATTTACTACATGAGGGCGAATTCTATCTCTATCTAACAAGTCTTGAACACGGCCTCTTTGTTCTATCCGTGTCTGAATTTTCAAGGATTCCTGAAATAGCAGTCGATACGGATACAGTACAATTCCTTGAAGTTGCAGTTAGCGCAAGCGAGGAACTGGATTTCACAATCCGTAATAACGGAACCGGCAACTTGATAGTCTCGGATATTCTCGTCGAGGGCGACTATTTCAGTACTGATTTTGAAGGTGAAACTGATATCGATCCCGAGGATTTCCTTGAGGTGACTGTGACTTTCGCGCCAGAAGATATTGGAGATTTTACCGCTACCTTGACCATAAATTCAAACGATCCTGAAAACGGAAATGTGACAATCACTGTGTCAGGAATTGGAACAGCCGCCATCGGTGTTGATCCCGATACATTGGATTTCGGCGAAATCATGGAAGGTGAAAGTGAAGATTTGACACTAATAATCAGTAACGGGGGAGGCGTTAATTTGACAGTTTCGGATATTCTCGTTGAAGGCGATTATTTCAGTACAAACTTTGAGAATGATATTGTCATCGAACCGGATGATAATTACGAACTGATCGTTTCATTTGCTCCTGAAGTGATTGGTCATTTTGCAGGTACTCTGACTATTACATCAAACTTTCCTGATGGTTACGAGTCAGTTGTCAGTTTGAATGGAATCGGGAGTGAGAATGCAGTTGGAGAAACTCGAGACAATCCGATACCTGACAAGTATTCTTTATCCGCGGTATATCCCAACCCGTTCAATCCGGAGACAACCGTTCAGATAGCGTTGCCGCAAGCGTCCAAATTGAGTATCACAGTTTTCAATACTCTCGGTCAGCAAGTGGCGATTCCTGCAAACGGTAGCTTTCCGGCTGGTTTTCATCAATTCACATTCAATGCCGATGAGCTATCAAGCGGAATCTATTTTATCCACGCCAGTGTACCGGGGAAGTTGAATGATGTGAGGAAAGTCGTGTTGATGAAATGATGGAAATATTAGGAGAATCACATTTAAATATTGTCCAAATAGCCTTGACGGATAACAATGATTTCAGGAATTCAACATCTGAGGTTTTTAAATGATGAAATCCACATTTTATATTTTATTTTTATTCTTCCTTGCATCGAATGTTTGTAGCCAGGAACGTCTTTCCGGTGCTCAATCTGATACGCTTGATCCGGGTGAATATATCGTTGAGGGTGATATCTGGGTTGAATCCGGCATCTTATGGTACCTCAGACCTGGGATTACACTCCGATTTTACGATGAAGTCAGTTTTGACATTCACGGCGCTTTTTATGCCATGGGTGAAGAAAACGACAGTATCCGTTTTGAAGCCTACGATGATCAATCGGCATGGTCTGGACTGGACTTTCAAGAAACACATTATATCAGTTATCTAAACTATTGTGTGATCATAGGAAGTAATGAAGAAGGGGTGTTCATTGATTTTGGGGGATCAGCGCATCTCAGCCACTGTAGGATATCAAATAATTCAAATAGAAATGGGGATGTAGCGGGAATGAGATCCCGATATGGTGGTTTATGCAGTTTAACTTTCACAACGATAAGTGACAATGATGGAGTTGGCTATTTCCATGAATATGGCGGAGCAATTTTCGACCATTGTTTAATAAAAGGCAACAACAGTGGTATTATTGGAGGGGAATGCGCAACATTTTTTATCAATAATACTGTAATATCAGAAAACATGAATTCTGGGCTTCAAATTAGAAACACAGCAGAAGCACATGTTGACAGTTGCAAATTCATCAATAATCAAGCAGAAAATGGTGGCGGAATTGTAAGTAATGGAGATTGGACAGAAATCTCACGGACACTATTTTTGGGAAATTACGCTCGAAATTCGGGAGGAGCATTTTTCTCTGAAGGAGCATACCTGTCCAACAATCTGAATAATTGTGTTTTTACAGAAAATCAGGCTGATTCAAATGGAGCCTCAATATTTACTAATAGTGGTTTTATTGTAAATTGCATCTTCACTGGTAATAGTTCAAGCGTAAATATATTCGTATCTGAAGATAATTTTATTAGTTATAATTCCTTGTATTATAGCAATGAAAGTGATATTCATTGGGCTGAACCTTACTGGGTTTCAGAGGAGTTTGGAATAATTAACAATGTCAATGTGAATAGAGACTCCTGCGACCAATTCTATAATCTCTTCATGGATCCTCAGTTTATAAATCCACTTGATCTAAATTTCCATTTACTGGAGAATTCACCATGCATTGATGCTGGAACTTCAGGTATTAGGGGGGTTGATTCGCTATTTGATCCTGATGGAGGTACGACTGACATTGGAATTCACTATTACCATGTCAGTGAAGTTTTCGAACAAAAGCGGAATCGATCCATTCCCTCTCTATTTTCTGTGAAAGATATCTATCCCAACCCATTTAACTCAGACTTAACTATTACAATCACAATAGCTAAACAAAGTGATGTGAATCTTTCAGTGTTCACAGTATTGGGTCAGTTAATTGAAAATGACAATATTCCCCTGGGCTCAGGAACACAACGAATTGTATGGACTGCTCCAAAAGGTTTAGCAACGGGTCCATATTACATTTGCATTAGAAACAATTCAAACGTGTTGGTACAAAAAGTTATTTTATTAAGATAACAAACCTTTGACAAATAGGAGGTGATGTTTAACAGTATAAGATTAAGTGAGGATAAAATTATCTGGTTTGTAGGATTCAATGAAAGTTGTTCTGCAATAGGTATAAAAATATCTAAAATTCAGGGTATTTACTTGTACGATCAAGAATCGAGTTCTTTCACAAATATTGTAAAAATTCATATTGATTCTAAGAAAACAACATTTGAGATTTTTAAATGATGAAATCCACATTTTATATTTTATTTTTATTCTTCCTTGCATCGAATGTTTGCAGCCAGGAACGTCTTTCCGGTGCTCAATCTGATACGCTTGATCCGGGTGAATATATCGTTGAGGGTGATATCTGGGTCGAATCCGGTATCTTATGGTACCTCAGACCCGGGATTACACTCCGATTTTATGATGATGTCACTTTTAACATTCACGGCGCTTTTTATGCCATGGGTGAAGAAAACGACTCCATCCGTTTTGAAGCCTACGATGAAGAATCGGCTTGGTCAGGGCTCGACTTTCTACCGTCCGGTTACAGGAGTTATCTAAACTATTGTGTCATCACCGGCAGTAATGAAGTAGGTGTGTTTAAATATGCACCAGGTGGAATACAAATAAATCATAGCAGAATATCAAATAATTCGAATCGAAATGGAGATGTTGCAGGAATAAGATCTCGAACTATGTTTCAAGATAGTTTATCATTTACGACTATAAGTGACAATGATGGAATTGGCTATTATGGTGATGGTACATTGACGAGATTTTATTACTGTACTATCAAAGGAAATAGCAATACAGGTATAGTTGGGGATCGCGCGAATATTTACATTAATAACTGTATTATATCCTATAACAATAACTCGGGCTTACGAAATCTATCATCAAGTTGTTATATCGACAGCTCTGAATTCCTAAATAATCAAGCCGAAAATGGCGGTGCAATATATTCAGCAGGAGTAGTGAATCAGATTTCTCGCACTCTCTTTTCTGGAAATTATGCCCGGCGATTCGGTGGAGCAATTCATAAAGAAAGTGAATATGATTATTTAACTGTAAATAATTCTGTTTTCATAGAGAATCAAGCCGATTCAACAGGAGCTTCAATATACGCTTATCATGGTATAGTGATAAATTGTATCTTTACTGAAAATGGTCCCAGCTCAAATATTTTCGTATCGGGTGATGAATATGTAGCAACATATAATTCTTTATATTATAATAATGACGGAATCGACATTCAATTCACCGAACCTTCCCGATTTTCTGAGGAATTTGGAATAATTGATTCTGTCAATGCGAATGCAGATTCCTGTGATCAATTCTCTAATCTTTTTATTGATCCCCTCTTTGTAAATCCACAGGAGAGAAATTTCCATTTAAGGGAAAATTCACCGTGTATAGATGCTGGGATTTCATGGTATCGAAATAATGGTCCGTATAATGATCCTGATGGTGGTTTGACTGACATTGGAATCCACTATTACCATGTCAGTGAAGTTCTCGAACAAAAGCGGAACCGATCCATTCCCTCTCGATTTTCTGTGAAAGATATCTATCCCAACCCGTTTAACTCAGACTTAACCATTACAATAGCGCTCCCATATTCCTCTGATCTAAAAGTTTCTGTTTACAATCTTCTTGGAAAGGAAGTCACATTACTTGCTAATGACAGATTCACTGCCGGTGATAAACGATTTGTCTTTAGAGGAAATAACTTGCCAACCGGTATATACTTCATCCGCTCAAGTGTGCCTGGAAGGATGTATGAGGTGAAGAAAGTTGTGCTGGTTCGATAAGCAATTAATGAGAGAGAAAATCGTCAACGAAAAATCTAAAATCAATCATACGTTCCAAACTATTTTCAATGGAAAATCTCCTCCCCTGATCATTCGATCACCCGGAAGAGCGAGTATTGTTGGGGCTCATGTTGATTACAATGACGGTTTTGTGCTGCCGATGGCGATAAACCGTTCGGTCTGGATGGCGGTACGTCCTCGTGATGACCAAAAAGTCAAGGTTGTTTCGAAGAATCGGGATGGAATTGTTGAATTTGCATTGGATTCGATTGATAAAGGTGGTCCGGAGTGGGGTGAATATATCAAGGGTGTGGCATGGGCGATGCAGGAATCTGGACTCGATCTCAGAGGGTGGGAAGGTGTTATCAATGCCGACCTTCCAATTGGAGCAGGATTATCATCTTCCGCCGCGCTGGAACTTGCCGCCGCAAAAGCATTTTCAACCTTATCAGAAATCCCCTGTGATAATACTCATATATCAAAACTCTGTCACAGGGCAGAACGAGAATGGGTCGGAATGCGTTGTGGAATTATGGATCAACTCTGTATCGCGTCTTCAAAACCCGGTCATGCCCTTTCAATTGATTGCCGCAGCCAAGAGATGAATCATATCCCTTTACCTTCCGAAAGTACAGTTATTATCCTCGATACCACCACGAGAAGAGAGCTGGTCGATTCCCAGTTTAATGAACGCCGTCTTGAATGCGAGGTTGCAGCAAAAAATTTCGGTGTAAAAGCCTTGCGTGATGTTAATTATGAAATGTTTACGGAAAAAGAATCGCAGATGGATCCGGGAATTGCAAAACGCGCAAAACATATCATTACTGAAAATGAAAGAGTTTTAAGTACCATCGAAGCAATGAAAAATGATGACGCTGTTAAAGTTGGCAGGTTAATGTACAGTTCCTATGAAAGTATTAAGAATAACTACGATGCTTCGAGTGAAGCGCTTGATTGTATTGTTGATTGTTCCGTAAAAATGG
>Ga0208648_1002166_pt1 | contig 14232 bp, 12 predicted proteins | sample AntAceMetag02UKL_FD_184772 | JGI IMG/M metagenome (GOLD analysis project Ga0208648, IMG submission 184772) | Saline lake microbial communities from Ace Lake, Antarctica - Antarctic Ace Lake Metagenome 02UKL (SPAdes) (version 2) | ecosystem: Environmental > Aquatic > Non-marine Saline and...
AGGTATCCACGCATTTGTAAAGTGGGCGGCAAAAAAAGGAGCTTCACTTGGGATTTACGTTAATGGTATCGCGCCAGGTCCTATAGTAACTCCCATGACCACAAATGAGCCCTATAAGGACGATATGGTTCCACTAGGTCGATTGGGCCAACCGGAGGACATTGCTGAAGTAGTAGTTTTTTTAGCGTCACAGGCCGCCAATTTCATAACTGGGAACATTATTGATGTGAATGGTGGCATCCTAATGGTCTGAAGTCATATACAGGAAAGTGTTTCTCACCAAAAGTATTTAATTCAAATGAAGGTCTTATCATTTATGGACATTCGAGTTTTTTCCGCGCTTTGGTCGAAAAGAAATGGTGCTGTAACTATTTAGTTGAGATTAAGGTGCCATAATGTCCCAAAAGAAAAAAATGGGAAAAAAGATAGTCAAAACAAAAATTAAGAGTGCCAAACTGATTGATTTGAGAAGAAAACAGATCATTGACGGGGCCATTGAGGTTTTTACCGCAAAGGGATTCCATTCCGCAACGGTAAGGGAGATTGCTGATGCAGCCGGACTCACAATGGGGTCTATGTATAATTATATCCGCAGCAAGGAAGACATCGTCTATTTTGTGTACGACTACATCACCAAGGTTCTTCGAGACGAAGTGAAAGAAGCAATCGCTGACATGACGGACCCTGAAGAACGACTGAAAACAGCCTTACGTCAAAATCTAAATTCCATATACGAAAATCAAGACGTCGTCATGTTTATTTATAAAGCATCAACTTTTTTAGACAAGGAAAGTCTACATGAAGTGCTCACAAGAGAAACCGAATATATCGAGCTTTTTGAAAATCTGTTGAGAGAGTATTTTAAGGAAATGCAAGTGGATGAAACCCGCCTCCGTCTTGCCGCAGATTTGCTGACATATATACCTGTTATTGTAACTTTCAGGCGATGGAGCCTCAGGCGTCGATTTGACTCTATGGACATCGTGATGAAAGGGATCCATGATTTTATCCTCTGCGGGATTGAGTTTATCCCCGGGAGTTTAATGGGATTTGAGAAACAAGAGGGAGGAAAGGCATGAGAAAACCCGCCAAGAAAAAACTGATTCAGCTGTATGAGAGGATGGTGATCATCCGAAAGGTTGAAGAGAGATTAATGGAAGTTTTTTCCAAAGGCGAAATACCCGGCTTTATTCATGTGTGCATTGGCCAGGAAGCAACGCCGGTGGCCGTATGCAGCTGGCTGAAGGATTCAGATTATATGTCGAACACTCACAGAGGACACGGGCATGCATTAGCCAAGGGAATCGATCTGAATCTCTTTATGGCCGAACTGTTTGGGAAGAAAAACGGATTTTGCAGGGGTCGCTCAGGCTCCATGCATCTGGCGGACCGTAACTTAGGGATCTTAGGCGCGAACGGCATTGTGGGCGGCGGGATCCCTATTGCAACAGGCGCAGCCTTTGCTGCCAGCTACAAAAAGACAGGACAGGTGACTGTATGCTTCTTCGGCGAAGGGGCCACAAATGAAGGCACCTTCCATGAATCGCTGAATATTGCCTCCCTGCGAAAACTGCCCATTGTCTATGTATGCGAAAACAACGGGTGGGCGGAATTCACATCCCAGGCGGTCCATATGCCCATCCGGGATGTGGCAGATCGTGCCAGTGCATACAACATGACCGGAACCACCGTATCAAATAAAGTTTTGGATATCTACAAGGCCGCTGGAGAAGCTATCGGAAGGGCCAGAAAAGGGGAAGGCCCGACCCTTCTCGAGGTGAAGAGTACCCGATGGCACGGGCACTTCGTTGGGGACGCCCAGAAGTATCGCCCTGAAGAAGATGTGAAGACGGCAAAGCAACAGGACTGCATCGCCGATTTTGAAAAGAAGCTTGTCAAGGAAAAGGTCCTCAGTAAAACGGAAGTCAGGAAAATGGGAGAGAGCGTCCATAAGAGAATTGAGACGGCGGTCGAGTTTGCCCGCGAGAGCCCATTCCCTGACGCGTCAGAGCTGATGGACGACCTGTATGCATAATTTTTTGGCAACCACGAACTGCTGCCCTTCCCCCGTTTCTGTGAACAGGAGTTTTTTATGAAAGAGATCCGATATATCCGGGCCATCAATGAAGCCATGAAAGAGGAGATGGAGAGGGATGAAAATGTTATTCTCATAGGAGAAGATGTGGGTGTTCCAGGGGGTTCGTTCGGCGCAAGCCGCGGACTCTACGATCTTTTCGGGCCGGAACGGGTGGTTGACACCCCGATCAGTGAGGCTGCAATTACGGGTCTGGCTGCCGGTGCGGCAGCCTGTGGTCTGAGGCCTATTCTGGAAATCATGTTCATGGACTTTATGGCGGTCTGTATGGACGGCATTGTGAACCAGATCGCCAAGATGCGTTATATGTTCGGAAGCCAGAATACCGTGCCGATCGTAATAAGAACCCCCTCGGGTGCCGGATTGAATGCCGGGCCCCAGCACTCCCAGTCCTTAGAGGCATGGTTTGCCCACGTACCCGGGTTAAAGGTGGTGATGCCCGGGACCCCTTATGACGTGAAAGGGCTTATCAAATCAGCCGTCAGGGATGACAACCCTGTGATCGTGGTGGAGCACAAGGCCCTGCATGCCCTCAAGGGTTCCATACCCGAGGAAGAATATCTGGTTCCGATCGGAAAGGCGGACGTGAAGAAAGAGGGGGCCGACGTCACGGTGGTTACCGTGTCAAAGATGGTTCACGAATCTCTGAAAGCGGCAGAGGTTTTGGCACAGGAAGGGATCAACGTTGAAGTGATTGATCTATTGACCATCTCGCCCTGGGACAGGGAGACGGTCTTCAGCTCCGTCGGGAAGACCCACCGGCTGGTTATTGCCCATGAGGCAGTAAAGAGCTTCGGCATCGGTGCGGAGATATCGGCGGCCGTCTGCGAAGAAATTATGGACGAACTGGATGCCCCGGTCATGCGGGTCGGGGCGCCCTATGTGCCAGTCCCCTTCAGTCTGGAAAAGGCGTACCTTCCCAATTACGGGGACATCATCGCTGCGGTCAAAAAGACATTGGAACGGACCTTTTGATCAGGAGGAATGGTCTATGAAAGCGGCTGTATGGCATAAAAAGGGCGATATACAAATTGAGGAAAGCGCCGTCCCGTCCCCGGGCCTGGGGCAGGTGAAGGTCAGGATCAAGGCATGTGGCATTTGCGGTTCCGACCTGCATGAATTCAGAGAAGGCCCTTTCATTATTCCGTCCAGGCCTCACCCTCTTACCGGCCGGGAAGGGGGGCCGGTTATCTTGGGCCATGAATTTTCCGCAGAAGTGGTAGAGACGGGAGAGGGCGTTACACAGTTTTCCCCGGGCGACCGGGTGGTGGTCAACCCTTTGATTTATTGCGGGGAGTGTCATTACTGCAGACGGGGCCAGCATATCATGTGCACAAAACTGGGCACAGTGGGCTTTGCGGCCGATGGGGCCTTTGCCGAATACGGCGTTTTTTATGAATATGCCCTGTTGAGACTGCCCGACTCGGTAACAGATGAAATGGGGACGTTTGTCGAACCGCTATCCGTGGCTGTCCATGCGGTGAACAGAGCCAGGATGAAGATCGGGGATTCGGTTGTCGTTGTGGGCGCAGGTCCAATCGGTCTGCTCGTGATGCAGGCCTGCCTGGCGGCAGGTGCAGCTCGGGTCTTTGTGGTGGAGCCGATGAAGGCCCGCCGGGAAATTGCATCGGAAACCGGGGCCGCTGCGGTCATTGATCCGGCCGAAACAGATCCGGGAAAAGAGATCGGGGCACTGACAGACGGATTGCGGGCCGACCTGGCCTTCGATTGTGTGGGGAATCAATCGTCCTTTGATACGGCCGTCCGGGTGACGGGAAGAAGGGCCCCCATATGTGTTGTCGGCCTGGCCCTGAAACCGATTGAAGTTCCCTTTATCCGACTCTGGGGGCACGAAAAGGAGATCACCTTCAGCAGCGGGTACGAGGACGAGTTTCCGGCAGCTATCGCCTATTTAGCTGACAGGCGGGTCAAGGTGGACAAACTGATCTCGGGCGCCATTAAATTAGACGATCTGGTTGAAAAAGGGATACAGCCCCTTATTGAAGAGGGCGAGAAGCACATAAAAATATTGGTCTATCCTTAACCACTCAACGAGCCCGATAAAGAAGGGGAGCCTTGAATGAACCTGCCATATTTTGATCTAACCGGCAAAGTGGCCATTATCACAGGGGGCGCCACAGGGATTGGAAGGGGCATTGCCGAAGGGCTCGCAGATGCCGGGGCAGCCATCGTCCTTGCGGCCCGTCGCCTTGAGAAATGCGACATGGCCTGTAAAGAGATCGCTGAAAGGACCGGGGTTGCAACCCTTCCATGCCAGTGCGACATCACTGACAGACGTCAGGTATCGGCTTTAGTTGATGATGTCGTAGCGGAATTAGGACACATTGATATCCTTGTGAATAACTCCGGCACAGGGGGAAGTGAAAAACCGATTCTGAAAATGACCGATGAGGACTGGAACCGGGTCATCGACACGAACCTGAAAGGCGTCTTCCTACTATCCCAGGCCGTGGTCGGGAAAATGGTCGAGGGGGGTCAAGGGGGAAAGATTATCAACGTGGCATCCATCGGCGCCCTCATCGGCTGGCCCAATATGTCCGCATACTGTGCCAGCAAGGGAGGATGCCTGCAACTGACAAAATCGATGGCCTTAGAGTGGGTTCGATATAACATCCAGGTGAATGCCATCCTGCCCGGGTATTTTGAGACACCTATGAATCAGGAATTTTTCGTGACCGAGGCCGGTGTAAGGGCTATCAGGAGCAGCATCCCGATGAAAAGAATCGCCCAGATCGAAGAAATCAAGGGTGTCGCTATTCTCTTAGCCTCACAAGGGTCCAGTTTTATGACCGGGTCTTCTGTGGTGGTGGATGGGGGTCATACCTGCTGGTGATTTAGCACTTGGGACCTCGCGAAAAGGAGAGATTATGGAATCCTACAAGACCATACTCTTGGAAAAGAGAAAAGGCATTGGCTATCTCACTCTGAACCGTTCGGAGGTGCGCAATGCCTTTAACCAGGAGATGATCGATGAACTGAGAGATGCTTTGAGACTCATTGACAGGGATGAGGAGATCAAAGTTCTGATTATCACGGGCGCGGGTAAAGCATTCCAGGCCGGCGCAGATATTGCCGAATTGAGCGTCATGACACCCTTGGACATCCTCCGCTGGAATGAGGGAATCGTCCGGATCAACGCGGCCCTGGAAAAACTGAGACAGCCGGTGATTGCGGCGATCAATGGTGCGGCAATGGGAGGAGGTGTGGAATTGGCCATTTCCTGTACCCTGAGAGTTATTGCTGAATCCGCAAAAATGGCGCTCCCGGAGGTGAAATTAGGGATTATCCCTGGAACCGGCGGAACCCAGCGTTTGCCCCGCCTGATCGGAAAGGGGAGGGCCGCTGAATTGCTCCTTACGGGTGATATCATTAATGCACAGGATGCCTATCACATGGGCCTGGTGAACAAGGTGGCACCCAGCGACAAGGTCGTCGAAGCGGCCGAAGAACTGGCCCTCAGGATAATGGCCAATGCACCGATTGCCGTAGAAATGGCGAAAGACGCCCTTGAGATCGGCAAGGATCTGCCGTTGGAGCACGCGGTTCAATACTCACAGAAAAATTGCGTAACCTGTTTCAGTACAGAGGACATGAAAGAAGGCATGGCCGCCTTCTTAGAAAAGCGCAAGGCCAATTTCAAAGGGAAATAGAAAAGAGAGTGTAAGATGCCATCAGAAATTGTAATGCCGAAACTCGGTTTAACCATGACCGAAGGTCTGATTGTCGAGTGGAAGAAAGCGGAAGGGGACCCAATCAAAAAAGGAGACATCCTTTTTGTCCTGGAAACAGAGAAGGTGACATACGAAGTGGAGTCGCCCGAGGATGGCATCCTTGGTAAAATTCATGTACAGGCCGGTGAGACGGTCCCTGTGGGGGCCCCGGTGGCCCATCTCCTGAAGCCGGGAGAAGACATTTCGGTGCTGGAACAGGCGATTTTGGGTCTGGAACAGATGCGGACGGCTGCAGAACCGATGGCAGCGAGACCTCCCTCCATGGAGGGACACGCGCCCGACAAGCATGCAGACATGCAGAAAGACGGCAGGGTCAAGGCCTCTCCCTTAGCCAAAAGGAGCGCCAGGAAACATCATATTGATCTTCGAACCGTGAGAGGCACAGGCCCCGATGGCATGATCATTAAAGAAGACGTGGACAAGGCCCGTCAGTCGGGGGTGCAAGCGATATCTTCCGCCCCTCTTCCGCCGGATGTACATGAAGAGGGCGAACTGGTTCCGCACAGCGGTATGAGGCTGGCCATCGCCAGGAACATGATGGCAAGCAAGGTAGAGACGGCACAAACCTACATGAGCAACACGGTCGATGCCGGGAAAATCGTTCAATACCGCAAGAAAATGCTGCATAAAATTCAGGATTCGCATGGTGTGAGGATCACCATTACCGATCTCATCATGAAGATCACCGCTGCAGCCATTGCCGAACATCCCATCATCAACACGCGTTGGACAGATCAGGGCACGGTCTTTATTGCGGATGTACATATGGGCATGGCCATGGCCTTGGACGATGGACTTATCGTACCGGTTATCCGTGATATCAATAAAAAAAGTCTTGCTCAGATTGCCAAAGATCGCATTGAACTGATCCAAAAAGGGAGAAACAAAGCGTTCTTGCCCGATGACATCAGTGGAAGTACGTTTACCCTGTCTGCCATGGGCATGTTTGGGACCGAGCAGTTTACGGCCAACATCAATGTCCCGGAAAATGCCATTTTAGCGGCTGGCGCCATCATTGACAAGCCGGTGGTCGTTGACCGCGGGATACAGATTTGTCCCATGATGAATCTCACTCTCACCTATGACCATCGCGCTATCGATGGGGCAGAAGCAGGCAAATTCATGCGGACGCTCATGTCATTGGTGGAGGACCCTGTCCCTGTTTTGGAGCAGCGGGTCATTCCGGGGGACGCGCCCGAAAGGCGTATCACCATCATAGGTGGTGGCATGGGTGGATACCCGGCGGCCATTAAAGCCGCCCGAATGGGGGCAAAGGTGACCCTCATCGAAAAAGGGCGCCTGGGGGGCGTGTGTCTGAATTGGGGTTGCATTCCCACCAAGTCCCTGCTGCAGTCCTGCCAGGTCATCAAGACCGTCACCGAAGCGGACCTGTTCGGTATTCGGTGCGGGGATTGTCAGATCGACCTTAAGGCGATCATGGGGCGCAAAAACCGCGTGGTGAGCCAGCTTCGAGAGGGTGTGGAAAAACTTTTAGCTGCAAAACAGGTCCGGATCATACAGGGCACCGCCCAGATTATGGATCCCTCATCGGTTCAAGTGCAAGAAACGGGCGAGACGGTTAAATCGGACAAAGTCATTATTGCCAGCGGATCCAGACCCCGAAAACTGGGCTTGAAAGGCATGGACGGCCCCGGCATGTGGGACAGCGACGACTTCCTGGGAATGAACCGGTTGCCCAAGCGGGTGGCCATCATCGGCGGGGGGGTTATCGGTGTTGAGTTTGCCCAGATCCTGAACCGGCTCGGGGCGGACGTTACCATCCTGGAGATGTTGGACGGTCTGGTTCCGGGGGTGGATGGGGAAATCGCTCTGGCACTGGAACAGAGGCTCGTGGAAGAAGGAATTAAGGTCTTTACAAAGGCCTCTATCGGAGAGATCAAGCATCGGAGAGGAAGCAAGACTGTTGAATTCACTGCGGATGGCAGGACCATGAAGTGCCCAGCGAGCAAAGTCATTATATCTGTCGGCCGGAATCCGGATCTGACCTGGCTGAATGCCGAGGAACTGGGGCTGGCGACGAAGGACGGGGCTCTTCAGGTCAATGAGCGGATGGAAACAAGTGTCCCCGGGATTTACGGGGTCGGCGATGTGGTCGGGGGGATTATGCTGGCCCATGTGGCTATGGCAGAGGGGGAATGCGCAGCAAAAAACGCCATGGGCGACGAATCGGAGATGAGGTATGATGTCATTCCCTCATGCATCTACACGTCCCCAGAGGTGGCGGTTGTGGGATTGAGCGAGGAACAGGCAAAGGAGCGGTTCGATATTGAGGTTGGGCGGTTTTCCTTTCACGGATCCGGAAAAGCCCTGGTGCTGAATGAAACCTTCGGCATGGTGAAAATCATCTCGGAGAAAAGATCCGGGCGCGTCCTTGGCGTTCACATGATCGGCCCACATGCCACCGACATGATCGGTGAGGCGGTTCTGGGCATGTCCATGAAGATGACGGTCCAGGAACTGGCCCGAGCGGTTCACCCACATCCGAGCCTCTCCGAGGCGGTGATGGAGTCTGCCTTATCCCTTTGCGGGGGAGCCACACATATGCCGTAGTCGGCAAGCACATGACGCATAGAGGTTTCCCCGCTCTCGGGCGGGATCTCTGAGAGGTTTCGCGTTTCAGGTTTCCGCACAGCCTACAAGTCCTGGGTTTTCCATTGATTAGCAACCAGTGCCCGGGGCGTAAAGGCTTCAACGAGCAACCGGCATCCAGTTTCCACGAGTTGGAGGAGGTTTAAGAGATGGATTTTGGGTATACAGAAGAAGAAGAAAAGTTCAGGGAAAAGCTCAGTCAGTTTTTGGACAAAGAATTGACAGAAGAGATTGCCCGTCAGAACTGGGAAGACTTAGGGGTTGGGGCCGAGGCCCGGGAATTCAGCCGTAAGTTAGCTGCTTACGGATTTTTAGGTATGAGCTGGCCAAAGGAATACGGGGGGCACGGTTTTCCACCCACCTACGATTTTATTCTCTTGGACGAATTGGGAAAAAGATGGGGTGCCCATGTGCCGCTTGATGTGGGTTATACCATGGTGGGGCCTACGATTCTGCGGCGCGGGGGCGAGGCCCTTAAAAAGGAGTTTCTGCCGAGGATCATCAACGGCGAAATAGAATTTTGTCTCGGTTATACGGAACCGAACGCGGGGTCAGATCTGGCATCCATGAAGATGCGGGCCGTTGATGCGGGCGACCATTTTGTGATCAATGGTCAGAAAACATTCAATACCGAGTGTCATTACTCGGAATACCACTGGTTGGCGGCGAGGACAGACGCAGACCCCGATATCCCGAAATACAAAGGGGTTAGTCTCTTTGTGGTGGATATGGACAGCCCGGGCATCACTATTCGGCCGCTCTGGACCATGTCAGGGGAAAGGACCAATGAGGTCTATTATGAAGACGTGAAGGTCCCGAAAAGCCGGATGGTGGGGGAAAAGAACAAGGGCTTCTATTATATGATGGAAGCCTTAGGTTCTGAGCGGAATCAGGTCTTTGTTCCCGGGAGATTGGTCCCGATTCTCGAAGATCTCATAAAATACGTTAAAGAGACAGAGGTTGACGGAAAACCCTTGTCTAATGACCCCTTGATCCGGGACAAGCTGGCCCAGGCGGCCATCGAGCTGGAGGTGGCGGGCGTGCTGGCAGATCATTCCCGTTGGCTTGAAAGCAATGAGCTTCCAATGCCTTATCAACCTGAAATAACGAAGGTCTTCACCTCTGAACTGGATCAGCGGCTGGTCAACACAGGCATGGAGATTCTGGGCCTTTACAGCCAATTGACTGAAGATTCCAAATGGGCCCCCCTGAGAGGAAGGATCTCCTGGTATTTCCTTCACTCCTTCATGACCACCATCGGCGCAGGCACCAGCGAGGTGGGAAGAAGTGTGATTGCACAGCGGGGGCTGAGTCTGCCCAGGGCCTATTAATAATAGATTTCATCTTCGCCCAAAGGGAGGTGTTAAACAATGGATTTTCACTTTACAGAAGAGCAAAAGATCCTGCAGAAAACGGCTCGGGATTTCCTTCAGTCGGAATGCCCCAGTTCATTTGTCCTTGAAATGGAGGCGGATGAAAAGGGCTACACACCGGATCTGTGGAACAAAATGGCGGAATTAGGGTGGATGGCCCTCATTATCCCTGAGGAATATGAGGGGGTTGGGGGAAATCTACTTGACCTGGTGGTGATGCTGGAAGAGATGGGCCGTTTCTGTCTACCAGGCCCGTTTTTTTCCACGGTCCTGGGCTGTCTGGGCATCATGGCGGCCGGGACCGAGGAACAGTTAAAGAACTTCCTGCCTAAGGTAGGGAGAGGGGAGTTGATTATGAGCTTGGCCCTTGCCGAGCCCGGGAACCGGAAATACGATCCTTTTCTGGTTGCGGTTGAGGCTGGGGCCAAAAATAATGATTTTATGATCAACGGGACCAAACTCTTTGTGCCTGATGCCCATGTTGCCGACTATCTGGTGTGTGCCGCACGGACCTCTGGCCGTCCGGGCGCCAGGGAGGGGATCACCCTTTTCATGGTGGATTCAAAGACGTCCGGAATCCGTCTCACGCCCATGAAGACCTTAGCCGGCGACAAGCAGTTTGAAGTTGATTTTCAGGGGGTCGCGGTTCCAGGGGATCATCTCCTTGGGCCGTTGAACCAGGGTGGGGTGATCTTAGAACAGGTGCTCCAGAAGGGGGCCGTCTGTAAATGCGCAGAGATGTTAGGCGGGGCCCAGAAGGTATTGGAAATGGCCACCGGGTATGCAAAGGAACGGGAACAGTTTGGAAGGCCCATCGGGAGCTTTCAGGCCGTTCAGCACCACTGTTCCAACATGCTCATGGACATCGAGGGGAGCCGATATATTACCTATAAAGTAGCGTGGATGTTAGAACAGGGTATCTCTTGTGCGAAGCAGGTTTCTGCAGCCAAGGCCTGGACGTCGGAGGCCTACAAGCGAGTCGTGGGACTTGGCCATCAGATCTTGGGCGCCACCGGTTACATCATTGAACACGATATGCCGCTTTACTCCAGAAGGGCCAAGATCGCTGAACTCGCCCTGGGAGATGCCGGTTTTCATCGTGAACAGGTGGCCAGGGAATTGGGGCTTTAGTGGCCGGTACGGATCTTGATGTTTAGGACAGGAGAGAGGACCATGGATTTAAGCAAACTAGATAAATATGATGAGAAAGCCCAGTTCGTGGCGGATTTGAAAAAAAGAACCTTTGATACTGAAATGAAATGTCACGGATGCGCCCAAGTGATTGTTCAGACCTTTCTGGATGTTTTTGAGGAGAATAACACCCCTGTGTCTATGGCTTCCAGCCCCTTTGCCGCAGGATTGGCTCTGACCGGGAACAACTGCGGCGCTGTAATAGGAGGGCTTATGGTTTTGGGTCTGGTATTTGGCCGGAAAGATGTTAATGAAGGCATGGCGGGGATCCTTGCAGGGATACGTCCCATGAGAAAGTTAGTGAAGTATTTTCAAGAGACCTACCAGAGCCCCAATTGCCGGGATATCACCGGGACAGACCTGGCAGACCCGGAAAAGGCAACTGCATACTTTGAATCGGGCGGCCTTGAAAAGTGCGCCACTATGATGGCGGACGCCGCCGGATTTGTGGGTGAAATCATTTATGAGGAAAGGGAAAAGAGGTCTCAGGAATCGTAATATTGCAGACTTCTAATCCCCGAGTGCAAAGGAGGGGCATTATGGATATTTTGAACACAAAAAACGCAACGATTCTCGGACGGAATATGAACGTGAGGAAGCTACTTGAGCGCAAGGTCCGTCAACACGGCGACAAGCCATTTATTATTTTTGTGGACAAGGACCTGAATGAAGAGATCCTCACATACAGGCAGTTTGATGAGACCGTGAACAGGCTCGCCAACTGGCTCCTTGAAAAGGGGATCCGCAAGGGAGACTGCGTGCTGGTCCATCTCCCGAACTCCACCGGATTTGTTGTGGCAGTTCACGCCTGTACAAAGATCGGGGCGGTCATGATCCCATCGATCATCTTCGATGTTGCCGATGATCTTGAATATAAACTCAATTTTTCAGAAGCGAAGATGGTTATCACAGACGGTTATTATTATCCGATTTTTGAAAGCATCCGCGCCAAATGTCCCTCTGTCAAAGATATTGTCATTTATCGATCGGAAGAAAAAATTCCGGAGACCCATTCCTGGAACGATATCCTTGCAGATTCCTCCCCCGAATTGGATCCTGTTGAAATCGATCCCCTTGACACGGCTCAGATGCTTTTTACTTCCGGGACCACGGCCCGGCCCAAGGGAGTTATTTTGACCCATGCCAATTTTCTCTATATCGGTGAAGTCTGCGCCAAGAGTTTTGCGGTGACGCCGGATGATCGTTACATGTTGGTTTTGCCACTGTTCCATGTCAATGCCCAGTGTATTTCCTACTGGCCATGTTTGACAGCCGGAGCAAGTATAGTCATCTGTGAAACATTCAGCGCAAGTAAGTTTTCGTCTCTGATCCGAGAATATGATTGCACCATATGCTCCATTGTTTCTGCAACGCTCCGTATGATCTTAGCTCAACCAGAGCATCCGCTTGACAGCGAAAGCATCATGTGGCGATGTCCCTACGCCATTGCCATTACAGATGAGGAGTGGGACACATTTGAAAGAAGATTCAACACCATCCTGATCGACCTGTACGGCCTGACAGAAACCCTGGCCCCCTGTACCATCATGCCCATATGGGCGGAGCATCGAAGGGGTTCGGTAGGGTGGCCCAATCCAGGAATGGAAGTAAAGATCGTGGATGATAATCGTAACGAAGTGCCGATCGGAGAAACCGGAGAGATTGCCATTAAGGGAGAACCGGGAATTTCTCTGTTTATGGAGTATTATAAGAATCCGGAGGCCACCTCACAGGACCTTGTCGATGGCTGGTTCTTTTCCGGGGATTACGGAAAGGTAGATGAAGATGGGTATGTCTATTTTATGGATCGAAAAAAGGATGTAATCCAAAGGGCCGCAGAAAACATCTCCGCCCCTGAAGTCGAACGTGTTTTAAACGACCACCCGGCGGTTGAGGAATCGTGCGTTATTGCGGTCCCGGACCCTGTCCGCGACGAAGCGGTTATGGCCGTCATTAAGTTCCACGAAGGCGCAAGTGCAACAGAAGAAGAGCTTACACAGTTCTGCAGGGAAAAAATGGCCAAGTTTAAGGTCCCCCAGTTCTATATTTTTCAGGAGGAAGAGTTTCCTAAAACGTCCATCGGAAAGCTTCGAAAGAATATTATCAGGGCTGAAGTATTGGAGGGTTGGGACCCATCTCAGCACAAAAAATAGGTGTCTTTTGTGCCACGCATATCAATGGAGAAGGCTTCTTATGCTAAGACTTGTTGATTCCGAAAAATTAAGGCGCCCCATTCGTGAAGATGACTGGTGGGACCTTGGGAAACCCACGCAAAAAATGATCGCAACGGCCATAGACGCGGGCCGCTACGATGAAGCTAAGGCCCTTGCCGGATATTTCATTCCTGAGGGGAAGGCGCTCCACGACCTGTTCTGTGACTGGATCTGGGATATCTTTACCAAGACCTCCCAACAGCATGGGGAGGAGGCAGTCTACGAACTGTGCCGCTCCACACAGGAGACATGGATGATGCGGCGGACATGGAAGGGGCTCTCTAAGATGTCGGTTGAGGAACGTGTCTACCTAAATGCAGAGGTCATGAGATCTCATCGTTGTGGTCCCGACCAGGATGGGGGCATTGAAATCATCGAGGAAAACGACCGCTACAGCATCAAGATGGATCCCTGCGGGAGCGGGGGAAGGATGCGAAGGGGAGATCCCGTGGACGGAAGCCCGTCCAGGCTTGGGCCCCCGTATAACTTCGGGGTTACAAAAAAGGCCTATCTCTGGAGCTGGGGCCGGAAAAATGTGCCCTATTACTGTATTCATTGTGCCATCAACGAAATCCTTCCCATTGAATGGGGAGGATTTCCGCTATGGGTAACCGGCTACGCTGATGATGCGGCCGAGCCCTGCTATTGGCATTTTTATAAAAAACCGGATCTGATTCCCGATGAATACTTCAAAAGGCTGGGTTTTAAGAAGCCCAAGTTTGATTGATCCTTTAAAACCTGGTGAACGCTTGCTTTTACCTATTTCTTGACTTCCTTAACCGGTAACCCTAACAAGGCCTTTGCAAGCTTTATCTTTTTACCCAATTGACCTTCACGGAAGATCATAACCCTTTGGGCCTGGGGTGAACCTGCGCCGTGCATCGATTCAATAAGGGCGGTGCCGCCGGTCATGGCCTCAATCAGCCGGGCGATTTTGATACGGTGTTCGGTGGGAATTCCTTCCACACCAGAAAAATACTTCTTGACGAGGTGACCGA
>Ga0208648_1002168_pt1 | contig 14225 bp, 6 predicted proteins | sample AntAceMetag02UKL_FD_184772 | JGI IMG/M metagenome (GOLD analysis project Ga0208648, IMG submission 184772) | Saline lake microbial communities from Ace Lake, Antarctica - Antarctic Ace Lake Metagenome 02UKL (SPAdes) (version 2) | ecosystem: Environmental > Aquatic > Non-marine Saline and Alkaline...
AGACAAGCCAGCGGAGAACCACAAAAACAACTTTCCAAAGAATTTGTACGCGAGTGGCTGATGGAACATGGTTTCCAGGGACAGGAAGGACAGGACATTCCCGAAATGACGGATGAATTTGTACGCTCGGTTTCCGAAAGGTATATCGAACTATATGAAAACATTACCGGCGATACATTTCAAAAAGCTGATGTGTCCGATGTATTAAATCGGGTTGAAGCAAATATTAATAACTATTTAAAATCCAGGTAATAGATCCCTCTATTGTTGTATAGCAAGAGGCTATTTCCACCAACTAGTACACAAATTAGTAACATTATTACCTCGAATTATTGAATTTGACATTTATGCTTTAATATTTTTCTTGAGTCCACTCCAAAAAGTAACTAGTTTGGACTAAAGTCCCCCGCGTGGTTGGTTATCAATTACCCCGGGCTTAAGCCCGGGGTAAGTCAAACAGCTAGCTTTTGGGGCTTTAGCCCAAATTTGATTTTTTGATGATTTCTTCTTTGGAGAGGGTTCAGTTTTTAACGATTTACAATTTACAAATAACTTTTAACCATTAATTTCTTTCCATAATGAGCAACGATTTTTTTCAGGGATACAAGGGCGAGGCACTCGAAATTTTAAAAAAGTACAATGTAAGGGTTTGGGGACAAGCCTCGGTAAACACAACACGCGGTGCCTTTGAGGGCACTATTTTGCCACGTGCCGAAAACGACGACGACCAGCATATCGTCATGAAAATCCCTACGGGGTACAATGTGGGCATCGACATTACCACCATCACCGAAATGGTGGAAACGGGCTATAAAAAAGCCAACTACAAGATTCCTGAAAAGGAATTTCCATATACTGAAAATTTGCCCAGTGTGAAACTTTTTGGCACTGGTGGAACCATTGCCTCAAGGCTCGATTACCGCACCGGTGCCGTTATTCCGGCATTTTCACCAGGGGAACTCTATGGTGCCGTTCCTGAATTGGCTGATATCTGCAACCTGACTACCGAAAAAGTATTTGCCGTTTTTAGCGAAAATATGGGGCCCAAGCAATATATGTCGCTCGCAAAGGCCATTGGCCGTGAGATTGAAAATGGTGTTGACGGTATTGTGATAGGGCATGGTACGGATACTTTACACCATACCGGGGCAGCACTCACCTACATGGTACAAAATTCGCCGATACCTATTATTTTGGTAGGTTCACAACGTTCATCCGATCGCCCAAGTTCCGACGCTGCACTAAACTTGATGCATGCCACCACTGCTGCCGGTCATTCGGATATTGCCGAGGTTTTAGTCTGCATGTTTGGCCCAACATCCGACGAATATGGATTATTACACAAAGGTACCCGGGTTAGGAAAATGCACTCGTCCTATCGTTCCACATTCAGGACTATTGGCGATACACCCATGGCAACTGTTAGCCGCAAAGGCATTCATCACATAAAGAAAAATTACAATCACCGTCGCAAGGATAGAAATGTAACCATCAAACCTTTTTTCAGCGATAAGGTAACCATGCTATACTATTATCCTGCCATGAAACCTGATATTATCGATGCGATGGTGGATTTGGGTTACAAAGGGATTGTGATTGTTGGTACCGGTTTGGGGCACGTCAACAAGGAGCTTTATCCGGCCATCGAAAGGGCACATAAAAAGGGTGTTAGCATGTACATGACCCTGCAGACTATTTGGGGCTACGTGCATATGTTTGTGTATGATACCGGACGCGATATGATGGCAAAAGGAATTATCCCTTCCGGAAATATGCTCCCTGAAGTGGCCTTTATTAAGCTTGGCTGGGCGCTGGGACAAACTGACGATCCCGAAGAGGTGAAAAAGATTATGCTTACGCCGATCAACGACGATATCACCGAGCGTGAACCTTATGATGGCTACCTCGTTTACCAGGGCGGTGTTCCGGGTATCGAAGAGTTTATGAAGAGGATAAGGAAGTAGGTCTGCTTTCAAATATAAAAAATCCCCGGACTTACAGTGCGGGGATTTTTTAATTCATGAATATTTCAGTAGGATTCTCTATTCTTTGTTGGATTTCTTTGTAAAGAATACCTCACGTTCATCACTGCATTCTCGTTTTTGTACACATTGTGCATCGATAACAGCTACCATCACCATGTGAATAATTTCGGTTACTGAACTACCCATTTGTAGAACGTGCACCGCTTTGTTCAAACCGTTAAGTATGGGGCCTATAACTTCCATTTTGCCCATTTCGTGCATCAGTTTATAGGCAATGTTAGCAGCAGTAAGGTAAGGGAAAATAAGTGTATTTGCCGGTGCTCCTGCCAACTTTGAAAATGAGAAGTTCTCTTCAATTAACTCCGGGTTCAGTGCCACGTTCGCCTGGATTTCACCGTCAACCACCAAATCGGGATAGTCGCGGTGCAAAATGGCAGCCGCCTTTTTCACCATATCAGGTATGTTACCAGGATTAGAACCAAAATTTGAATAGGACAATAGGGCGACCCTGGGATCAAGATTGAATTGTTTGACCGCATATGCAGTTTGCATAGTAATTTCTACCAGATCTTCAGCATTAGGGTTTTTATTGACTGTACAGTCAGAGAAAAATACAGGACCTTCCTTGGTATTGATGACATACATTCCCGAAACCAGGGAAGCCTCTTTTTTCTTGCCAATAATATCCATTGCCGGCTTTATGGTATCGGGGTAATTGTTGGTGAGGCCCGAAACCATGGCATCAGCAAAGCCGGTTTCCACCAGCATAGGTGCGTAGTAGTTGCGGTGGATCATTTTTGCAAGTGCAGATTGATAAGTAATCCCTTCCCGCTGCTTTTTCTTGAACAATACTTGTGCAAATTGTTCCCTGCGTCCGGTTTCCCTGTCTGAGCGGGGATCTATAATCTCGACACCGTTTATCTCAAGTTCATGCTCTTTGACGAGGTTACGGATTTTATTTTCATTGCCGAGTAAAACAGGTATCGCTACCTTTTGGTTAAGCACAAACTCAGCTGCTTTCAGCATTTTATAATTTTCGGCATCTGCGAAAACAACACGTTTAGGATCTGCCATTGCCCGGAACCTGATCTGGCGTATTAATGGATTGCTTATGCCGAGTTTTTTCACCAGCAATTCACGATAGGCTGCCCAATCGCTTATGGGTTTGCGTGCAACGCCTGTCTCCATCGCAGCCTTTGCCACGGCCGGGGCAAGACGCGTGATTAGGCGTGGGTCGAATGGTTTTGGGATGATGTATTCCCTGCCAAACGAGAAATTTGTTGCATGGTAAGCAACATTCACTTCCTCGGGAACGGGTTCAGTGGCCAGTTCGGCCAGGGCCATTGAAGCAGCCAGTTTCATTTCATCATTAATCCCAGATGCCCTAACATCAAGTGCACCACGGAAGATAAATGGGAATCCAAGTACGTTGTTTATCTGGTTCGGATAATCTGACCTCCCCGTTGCCATAATCACATCATCTCGGATGGACATTGCATCCTCATAATTGATTTCGGGTACCGGGTTTGCAAGGGCAAAAACGATGGGATCTTTGGCCATATTTAGCAACAATTCCTTTTTTAGGACGCCTGCAACGGATAGTCCAAGGAACATATCGGCGCCGTCAATGGCTTCTTCGAGGGAACGCGCTTTGGTATTGGTAACGAATTGTTGTTTTATTTTGTTAAGATCGGTGCGTTCATTGTGCAAAACACCCCGGCTGTCGAGCATAGTAATATTTTTGGGTTGTGCACCCAGTTTAATGTATAATCTCGTACACGAAATGGCTGCAGCTCCGGCACCGTTGACAACAATTTTCATGTCTTCAATTTTTTTGCCATTCAGTTTCAGTGCATTGATCAAACCAGCCGAGGTGATAATAGCTGTGCCATGCTGGTCGTCGTGCATCACAGGTATATCCAGTGCGGCCTGTATTTTTTCCTCTATCTCGAAACACTCGGGTGCCTTGATATCTTCAAGGTTAATGCCACCAAAAGTCGGTGCGATGGCCACTACAGTATCGATAAACTTTTGTGGGTCTTTCAGGTCAACCTCGATATCGAAAACATCGATATCAGCAAAAATCTTAAACAAAAGCCCCTTTCCTTCCATCACTGGCTTACCAGCCATAGCGCCAATGTCGCCAAGGCCAAGCACAGCAGTGCCATTAGAAATTACTGCCACCAGGTTTCCCTTGGCGGTGTACTTGTAAACGTCTTCCGGATTGGCCTCTATTGCAAGGCATGGATCGGCCACGCCAGGCGAATAGGCCAGCGAAAGGTCACGTTTTGTTGAATAAGGTTTGGTGGGAATGACTTCGATTTTTCCCGGACGTCCCTCCGCGTGGTAGCTAAGGGCGTCTTTTCTGAATAATTTGTCAAGCAGCATGTTGTTTAACTAATTTGTTGTTAATGAAATAACAATGCAAAGCTATGTATATTCTTTTCATCCAGAAAACTTATGTTCTCGCATTCAATACATTCAGGTTTCTGTATTTTTCAGAAACAGTTGATATTCAATCAACAAATGTTAATGTAGAATGAGTATAAATTTTTGAGGGAAGTTGGGGGTGCCTGAAGTTTGGATGAACTAGAGTGCCTAGAGTGAGCTAAAGTTCATAGAGTGAGCTAAAGTGCCGAAGCTTTGCTTCGGGCATCCTCGAAAAATTATACAAATCAAAGATTTGTGATTTTTCGGGATTTGGAGTGCCTAAAGTTCATAGAGTGAGCTAAAGTGAGCTAAAGTATGTAGAGTGCTTGAAGTTTAAGATTTTGGATTTTGTGCTTTGGATTATGAGTTTTGAATTTTGAGTTTTCCCCCTACCATCTTCTCACCTTCACACTTCCAACATTTTTACCATCCAGGATGACGCTGATGATGTAGTGGCCCGATGGGATTTTGTTTCCATTGTCGAAATCGGAGTGCCAGCGCATTTCAAAATTGCCGGGGACTGTGAAGGTGTCCAACAGGGTTTTTACCGGGCGGCCATTTAAGTCATGGATTTTTACAATACAATGCCCTTTTTTGAGTAGGGTGAATTTAATGGCCGTGCTGTGTTCATAAGGATTGGGTACAACTTTGATTTTTCCTCCAAGGTATTTGGGTGGCCTTTGCCCGATATTTACTGTTGTGTCCACAAATTCGTATGCGCCCATATCTATTCTGCCGTAAGCGATACGTGGGTTGCCCGCAATATCAGTTTCGGGCAGGTGTATGGTATCGTACTCGTGGGTGTAGAGGATGTACTTCCCGTTTTCCTCTTTGATGTAGGGTGGTTCCATGCCTTCCTCGTACATGGGCGTTCCGGTATTGATGCAGGGAGAGGCAGCCTGAAGTCCATAGGGATGTTCCCCTTCGCCTGCAAACAGCGGGTTGCCTTCGATGTTGTTTACGCCGTAGTGCAGGATATTAAAATTTTGCTGGTTCCAGATATCATCCAGCCCCTGTTCAATAAGTGAATAGTCGATGTAAAGCTCCCCCGGGTTTTCCAGTGGCGGTTCTACTCCGAGGATGATAGATGGATGCTCATTCCCATAAAATATGGAGTTGTACACACGCGAGGTCATGTTTTCCCAGGTAGCATAAGCTCCAGGTAAATTATTTTCATTGGTATTACCAGCTATTGTTAAATTCGTGATATTACTAATACGAGCCCCAATGGTCAAATGGGATAAAAACTCGGATCCTCCCCACCAGTCACGCCTCTGGTTATTACAAACCAATAAACCCGAAATAGATGAAATGAGTGGCATATTGGAAGTGTATGAATTAAAAATACCAATCCCACCTCCACTACCATAACTATCTTGGTAAAAAGAATTGTTTAGGGATGAACAGTTGATAACGAAAACAGACTCCCGTACCTGTTGACCAGCATACAGTGCCCTTAATGATCTACCCCCAAAATTGTTTTTACCGGTAATGTTATGCAAATGGGCTATATCCCAAGTATCAACGATAGCTCCACTCGACCTGATGCCAATACAATTTTCTATTAATAAATTTTCAAGTATAGGATTGTAAACAGCCCAGTCAAAATCAATTGCCCCTGCATAATCGTATATTTCATCAATAAAAGAATTGCCATTTATGAGTGTCAGGTTTTTTATGGTCAACGAATAGGAAGCTGGATGGCAACTGTAATGAAACCATGTTTGTTCCGCATCGAGAATGCAGGTATTCATATTTTCGCCCACCAGGCAAGAATTGCTCCGGGCATTGAGCGGGAATATCTCATCATTATTTGAAGGGCCATATGTACCCGGCAGTACATGAACTGTTCGTTTGTTATTGGTGTCCGGTTTAATTTTGGTCATGGCATACCAGATGTTTTTTAATGGTTTATCACAGGATAACCCACTGTTTGTGTTGTTGCCATCCGGGCTAACATAAACGTCTTTTTCTACCTGATCTATCATAGCGTGGTTCGCTACTAATTCGATGTCATAAACTGGCAAAGCATTATCATTTCCGTTAAATATGCAATAACCATGATCAACTAATGTTGTGGCGGTATCAACTTGATAAATTGGCAAATCATAACTATAGTGTTTCATAAGATCATTCCCCATAGTAGAATGATTGAAATATATGCTATTTAAGTTAATTGTATCAAAAAATAAATATTCCCCCAATGCAAACCAGACTCCGCCACCCATAGAAAACGCCCTATTATTTTTTATAATCGTACAAGATAGTTTCAATGCTGAATATAAGGCTTTAATCCCTCCCCCATGTAGCTGAGCAGTATTGCCTTGAATTAGGCAGCCGATAATATCCATGTCGGCATAATACATTAAAATGCCCCCTCCCCATCCCATGTAGAGGGAAGGGAAATTTATTTCATTATACCTTGCATCTCCGTTCTGGATAGTAAACCCACAAATAGTCCCTTGTTCCCCATTTGGAAAATTATCGGCTACAATAACCGAGTTTTGTATTGTGCTTCCGTCAACAATGGTTCGAGAGATGTACTGCTTTTCTCCGGTAGTAAGATAAAGGCCGGCCAATGTGATGGGTTTTGCATCGATATGCAGGTTTTCGTACCAGGTGCCAGGCCAAACCAGCACAGTATCTTGCATGGCTGCGGCATCAATAGCTTCCTGGATGATGGTGAAGTCGCCCGTGCCGTCGGGTTTTACAGTGAGGATGGCGGGGAAGAGGGAAGAGGGTAGAAGATAGAGAACAGAGAGGAGAATGAGGAGACGGAGCGAGGGGGAGAGGGGGCGAAGAGGCGAGTAGGAGAAGGGGCGATGGGGCGATGGGGAGAAGTGGGGTGGAGTCCTCTCTTCCAGATCATTTTTAACTTCTATTATGTTGTTGTGTATTTTCATGGGTCTTTTTTTTTGATATAAGAAGTCAGATGTTTGATCTGAGAAGTAGTGAAAACCAGATCGCACATCAAAAATCAAACATCTGATATCTGACATCGCTTTTTATCGTATTAAAACCACCTTCTCATTCTTCACAATCTTTTCATCTACCGTCAGGCGAATAATGTAAATCCCGTTTTCTACCTTGCCACCGGATGCATCCGTACCTGTCCATGCGGTTTCATACAGGCCTTCGGTATAAGCACCGCCCATTAGGGTTTTTACAGGCCTGCCCCTGAGGTCGTGTACCGTAAGCGAGATATTCGCCTGATGCTTCAATACAAAGCTAAGCATGGTGGAGCTTGTAAAAGGATTGGGCGATGGGGGCTGCAACATAACAAGCTTTTCATCTCCCCTAGTTTCGCCTGCCTTGAACGAAAGCACATAGTAGGGCCGGTGTTCACCGGTATAAATCTTTCGGCTGATACGCTTTTTTGTTGGCAAATCAACCACCGAATAGCTCTCGCTGCCCAGCTTTGCCGATTTATAGCCACTCCAGGTTTCTACTTCCACCGGTACACCGGATGGGGTACCTGTCAGATAGGCATTCACCTCCACAATGCTGTCGCCGGGTTCTACCACCGCAGCGCCCACACAACTATCGTTCACCGTAAGCGCTATCTCCTTAATCCCCTCGGTACTGTCCATCTCAAAATAAAAGGGGGTGTATTCTGCTGTTTCGTTATAGCTGAAATATTCGGTTGGCGGGTACTCATATTCTTCGGCCGGTTCGGAAGCATAATTCCAAATCAAATCGGAATCTACAGAAGTTGCAACAATAAGGCCGTCGCCATACTGGATGGGTGTTACACGTGATGAAGAAAACCATTGGCCATTATTTTTAAACATTGTCCAATCTTTTGTTATTATGCTGATAAGCTGGTCCCAAACCCCAACAAAGGCATCTTCGGGCAACAATGGGAATTCAAGAAAATAACCGATCCAGTTTTCGTGTTGCGATGACAAAGGAATTGGCGTTGAAGGATCTAAAACAACGCCGGGGATTTCAAGCTCCTGATTTGCAATAGGATTAGTATAATATTTGTATCCTTGAGTACTGATTAAGTCTGGAATGTCTTCAGTCTCCCAATAAGGAGCGGTATAGGTTAATTGTAAGTCCCCACCACCAACCTTGGTGTTTAACTCCAAATATGGTTGTAAAGGATTCAAATTCTCCAACAACTCCTGGGAACCATACCCCTCATTGCTCAGCCTGGGCATACAGGGGAATGAAATCCAGTCCCAGTTGCCGGTGAGGGAGTGGGTGTGGGTGTGGGTTGAAATAATGCTGGTGTTGCTAAATGATAGGTTTCCCACAAAGAGGTTTTCCTTTGTATTATTGTAAGCAAGACAATAATCCGGGAAAACATTTATTCCCGTACCATCAGTGTAATACAATTCCAAATCTATTGGATCTTTCATTTCATTGTTTGTACAATCAAAAACCAAAACCTCAATTCTGTTTTCCCCGCTGGATGATATGGTTTTCAATAAGTACAGCTCATTTCTTTCCGGGCTAAAAACAAAATCGTCTATCCTGTGGTTTCCTGATGTCCAATTATCATCAATATCAACCACAGTTTCATAAAGCCCTTCATCAAAAATCAGGATTTTGGATTCGCACACTATGTAAACCTTTTTGTTTAACTGGTTGAAGAAAGAGCCGAGCTTGGTGAGGTCTAATAGTGGTGTGCCTGTTATTGCTGATAGGGCAAATTGATCGTCTATAGTGTAATAATCTGCATCTTTGGCGCAGTAAAATAAATTTTCATTAGGATCATAAGTTATAGTCCTTGGTGCTTCTTCATAAAATAAAACTGATCCTACTGTGTCATGTGTGTGTTCATCAAAAAACCATATCTGGAGGCCACATTTGCTTACAAACACAATATACCCGGCTTCAGGAAAATGTTTCAGCTCGGTAAAACATGCCCCTTCAACAGTGTTTGATGCTTTACTTGTGAAGATAGCTACAGGGTTGAAATCGAATGATGGTTCATATTTATGAAGTATTTTCCCGGGATTTGAATTCATGGCAAGAATATAACCATCATCATTGTTTTTGCTAATAGCATTAAATGCAAGATCTCCTTTAATGGCAGTACTTATCACATAACCGCCAATGTCAAGAAATTGCAATGCGGAACCATTATCCTTTACTGCATTTCCATTTTCCGGTTGAACTGCAATGGCGACATTACTATTTCCTGAGGAAATCCTGAACATTTGGCCTGTATTGGTGTTTTGGGAAAATGTGATGTCATGGTTATCTTTATTGATATGGGCGATTTTGTTTTTACCGCACGCAACTATATTTAAGCTGTTTTCTACTAACCCAAATGCATTGGAAATGTCAACAATGGTTGGGGAAATGACATAACCTGGGGCTTCGTACTCAATAATTTTTACGCCGGATTCAAAGTATAAATCATCATAGTAGCCCGAGATGAACATACTGCTTTCACCTTCACAAGCCTGCATATACCTGAAATCTGTATAATCTAAACCGCTGACAATGCTATTGGGTAATCCATTTGGCTCGTAAATATGTACCATGTCCATGTTCTCGGGGTGGGCAAAAAGCAGGTTGTTTAATACTTGGATATGGTCAAAAGCAAATGAAGGGCTAATTGGTGTTTGTTGGGTCAACTCATGTGTAAATATCTCAATGCCATCGTGAGTTGATAAATAAACTTTATAGTTGGTTGGCAAGGAAATAAAAGTCAGGTCATAGGAAATTTCATCTTCTAACTCTAAAGAATTAAGGGTTCCCCCTGCTGCAGTTGAATACTTGTAAAGCAATGTATTCTGGTCTTCGTTTTCATCTAAAACCTGCAGATAAAACCAAATATTGGCATTATTGCCATCAATTAAACAGAACATCGACCCGCGTTCAATAAGCGCATCCGGCACAGAAGGTGTAAGTTCGGATAAATTATAATACTGGTCTATCTCAACCAAAACCCCTTCAAGGGTGAGGCAATACACCTTGTTTTGTGTGGGGTGCACGCAAATCATCTTTTGGTCGTAGTCTGAATAGAATCCCAAAAAGTTATCAAGCTTGGAGATTTCAAGGGTTTTTATAACATTTAGGTCAGCATCGCAAACCAGCACCTTGCGGTAACCGTAAATGTAATAGTTGCCGTTGTGGGGATTGAAAACAATGTCCTGGGGCAAAAAGCCGCCATCAACACCGGGCATGTCAATGTTGTCAACAAAAATGTCCCCGGTGTTTTCGGGTGGTGAGGGTGGCGTGAAAACTAATTCGCTCGTGTCGTTTTCGAATACAAAACCCGGCTTGGCCAGGCCTTTGTCAATGATGTTGCCGTTAATGTCGGTTTGTGTGACGATCACATCACCACTTTGGAGGGTGTCAACTGATGTTATAATTTGGTAGCCCTGCCCGTGAGTACAGGCCATGAAAAGGAAAGTAAAAAGTACAGTAAATAAATATTTCATAATTTTTAATTTTAGTGGGCTAAAGATAAAAAAGGTATTTCCTGTGGAAAGCTTCAGCGTAGGTGGATTCTCTCTTTCTCTTATTTCAAAGGAATTAGGATGTGTCATTGTAGATGAATCCATGGATTAAATTATTACCCTTCAAAATTAACCTGATTAATTCACAAATTCAATGAATTTGTGAATTAATCACCGAAGGCCGAAAATATTCACAAAAAATATTTTCGAGGGTTAACCCTCGATTTTCCTCTGGAAAATCGGCTCCACTGGCTTTTCGGCCAGTGGAGTGAAAAATTCATGAATTTTTCAGGTTAAAAAGAATCATTAACAAAAGCAATAATTAGTTTTCAATTCCCTGGCAGCGAGAAAACATTTGCCTTCCAATATTAATTTCTATCGACGACTTGCATTTTTTTTACATTTGCCCCAAAAAAACCCGTTACAATTGTTGGGTAGCTGATAGAATTGCAATGTTGAAATATTTTTCTAATTAAAGTCATTTATGGTCATTGGTAGTCATTGATGGTCGTTGGTAGTCATTGATGGTTAATGATAGTCATTTGTGGTCATTTGTGGTCATTGGTAGTCATCAATTACAATAAATAGCGGCGAAGCCTAATGACCATCAATGACCGCGAAGCAAGTGACCATCAATGACTGCGAAGCTAATGACGGCAAAGCTAATGACTATCAATGACCGCGAAGCTAATGACAGCTTTGCAAATGACATAAATAACCTTCTAATACAACCAATCTATTTTACTTCAGTACCGGCTAAAAAAATATTATGATATGATAGAATACCTCAAAGGAAAACTTACCGAAAAAAACCCGGCCTACGTAGTGCTCGAAAACGATGGCACCGGCTATTTGCTGAATATTTCGCTGCATACTTTTTCGAAGATCAAGGATGCTGAAACCACAAAACTTTTTACCCATCTGGCTTTCAGGATTGAGGCAACCACACCAACAGGTTATACTTTGTATGGTTTTGCCGATCCGGCCGAACGGGAATTGTTCAGATTATTAATCTCGGTTTCGGGGGTTGGAAACAACACAGCTATGTTGATGTTGTCGTCCCTTACGGCAGATAAAATTTTTAGTGCCATCAAAAATGGCGAACTGAGCGTTTTGCAGTCAGTAAAAGGGATTGGCAACAAAACGGCACAGCGTATAATTATCGACCTTCAGGATAAGATTAGCAAGGAATCGATAAGCCCCGAAATTTTAGGAATTGTACACAATACCCGCAAAGATGAGGCGTTAATTGGTTTGTCAACGCTGGGCTTCAGTAAGGCAATGGCCGAGAAAGCGCTGGATAAGGTTTTGAAACAGAATCCGGATCTTTCAGTTGAGGTCTTAATCAGGGAAGCCCTACGGATTTTATAGTATTATCTGGCGATAAATTTTCTCCTGCAGTGCAGGATTTTTTATAGTGGATGTAGTAGTTTATTTTTGAATCAGAAAGGCCGGGCGCAATTGAGCAGCTTGTGACCTCTTTTTTTTTAGATAGCGGAATAGCGATTAACCTTGCAATCATCGAAAAGAGCGATCTTTGAGACACAGACTAAAATATTTATCATTTCTCCCGGTATTGTTGGTGTCCCTGATTTTTATCATGGGATTTACAACCCCACCCCGCAAGTCTGATCCCAATATTTTTCTTTTAGCCCCACCACCCGATAGCACCGAAACAGGTGATACCATCAACTTGATTTATCCATTCAATGAAAATGGAAATGTGCTTGATCCCAATGCCCGGTCGCCCATGTTCCTTAAGCCGCCGTCCAACATGCAGTCGAGCGTGGAGTATGATTTGGAAAACAATGAGTACATCATCAAAGAGAACCTTGGGGAGATGGACTATAGGATGCCTTATACCATGCCCCTGGATGAATACCTGAAATACGACCTTGAAAGGTCAGTTAAGGGTTATTGGGGTGAGCGTGCAAAAGCTGCCGGGGCCAATGCAACGGGCGATGGTATCATTCCTCAGATTTACATTGGAAGTGCAGCATTTGAAAAAATCTTTGGATCGAATACCATCGACATCAGGCCACAAGGATCTGCCGAACTTACTTTTGGGGTGCTGTCGAATCAGCGTGATGACCCAACCCTGAATGTGCGTCAGCAAAATGTAACCAACTTCGATTTCCAGCAGAACATACAAATGAGCGTGCTCGCTAAGATTGGTGATAAAATCGAGTTTCAAACCAATTACAATACCGAAGCAACTTTTGAATTCGAAAATAAACTCAACCTTAAATACGAAGGTAAGGAAGACGAAATCATTCAATTAATAGAGGCTGGTAATGTTACACTGCCACTTAGTAGTACACTGATTCAGGGAAGCCAGGCCCTGTTTGGGATTAAAACCCAGTTGAAGTTTGGCCGGACAACGGTGACAGCAGTTTATTCGGAGCAAAAAAGTGAATCGTCAAACATCACCGTTCAGGGTGGCGCGCAAACCAACTATTTTACCCTGAATACTGATCAGTACGAAGAAAACAAACACTTCTTGTTGGCGCAATATTTTAGGAATAACTATGATAGTGCCCTTACTGAATTGCCCATCGTGCGGTCGAACGTAAACATTACTAAAATAGAAGTCTGGGTAACTAACATTGGTGCTGCTGTTACCCAAAACAGGAACATTGTTGCTTATCAGGACATGGGTGAAATTGATCCTTACAGCCCCAGTATTACGCCTCTTACAAGTGTGTTTCCTGACGGATATCGGTCCAATAACCTAATGGCTTTGCTGATGGCCAATGAAACCGCAGCACGCGATATCAACACGGTGAATAACCTGCTTACCGGGCCAGAGTTTAATTTTGATGCAGGGACAGATTTTGTTAAGGTTGAAAATGCCAGAAGGCTTAATCCCAACGAATATACTTTTAATAGCAAGCTGGGTTTCATTTCGTTAAACTCAACGCTCAACTCCGATCAAACATTAGGTGTTGCCTACCAGTACAATGTGATTGGTGATACTGCCATTTTGCAGGTTGGTGAATTTTCGGATGAAGGTATTGACTCACCAAAAGTACTCCAGGTAAAACTGCTTAAAAGTACCACTCTGAGCACCGAAGTGCCGATTTGGAACCTGATGATGAAAAACGTTTACCCTATCGGTGCTTACCAGGTCCAGCGTGAAGATTTTATTTTGAATATCCTCTATTCGGGCAACGACAATGGTGTTCCAACCGGATACCTGACAGATGCCGGAAATGTTAGTGGTGTTCCCTTGATCAGGGTTTTGAATTTCGATAACCTCGACCCCCAGCTAAACCCTCCCTATGATGGTATGTTCGACTTTATTGACAATGCCGCAACCCAAGGTGGGACTATACAGGGTTCTAACGGGCGTATTTATTTTACCTGTCTTGAGCCTTTCGGTTCTTATCTG
>Ga0208648_1002173_pt1 | contig 14203 bp, 11 predicted proteins | sample AntAceMetag02UKL_FD_184772 | JGI IMG/M metagenome (GOLD analysis project Ga0208648, IMG submission 184772) | Saline lake microbial communities from Ace Lake, Antarctica - Antarctic Ace Lake Metagenome 02UKL (SPAdes) (version 2) | ecosystem: Environmental > Aquatic > Non-marine Saline and...
TACTGAATTGTCCTCTATATATCCCAATCCATTCAATCCTTCCACAACTTTCAGTTTCAGCTTGAAAGCAGATTCAAAAGTAACCATAAATATTTTCAATATTAAAGGTCAGAAAGTAAAAACTCTGATTAATAAAAATCTGAATTCCGGTTATCATAATATTGTCTGGAATGGGAAAGATGATAATGGTAAAAATGCCCCAACAGGTGTTTATTTTTCATTATTCGATGCTCATGATGAAATCGGAGATTACACGATTACCCGAAAGATAATTCTTTTAAAATAGGAAAATTAAAAGAGTTTTTATAGGTGTTTGAAGTGGATTTTGTAATGCATTATCTGTGATGATGCAAAACTGCAACATCTTTTTACTTCATAAGTTAAATGAGTTTTTTAATGAAATCGAGAGGATTTAAAAATGTTTAAAACAATTTCTTTTATTATAATCTTACTTGTTTTTTCAATGTATTTGGTAGCATTTGAGTCATCAGAAGTGTACTTCCAATTTTCCATCCATTCTAAAAATGAATTAGTTAAGTTAACCAGAATAATCTCGATCGATAATGTTATTGGAAATGAGGTTTTTGCTTATGCCAATCAAAATGAATTTGAAGAGTTTCAGAAATTGGGTTATTCTTATGAAATTCTTCCAAATCCCAGCACCTTGATTATTCCTGAAATGGCTTCGACTCCCGACCAAATGCGGGAATGGGATTATTATCCTACTTATGAAGCTTATGTTGATATCATGTACCAATTCCAAACAGATTATCCTGATATTTGTTCTGTTTCCAACCTTGGTTATTCAATTGAAGGCAGAGAAATTCTGGTGGCTCATATTTCCGATAATCTTATGGAAGAGGAGAATGAACCAGAGTTCTTTTATACAGGGCAAATGCACGGTGATGAATTAGTTACATATATTTTATTGCTCAGGTTGATCGATTATTTGACAGAAAATTATGATGTTGAACCTCAGGTTACCAATCTGGTAAATAATGCTGATATATACATCAATCCTCTTTCCAACCCGGATGGAACTTATGCCGGAGGAAATCACACTGTCTGGGGAGCAACCAGGTTTAATGCTAATTATGTGGATTTGAACAGGAATTTTCCCGATCCGGAAGATGGTCCGCACCCGGATGGAAATCCCTGGCAGGTTGAAACTATTATTATGATGGATTTTGCAAGTGCTCATAGTTTTGTTCAGTCTGCCAATCTACACAGTGGGGCAGAGGTAGTGAATTATCCCTGGGATACCTGGGCACAACTTCATGCTGATGATGATTGGTGGCAGGAAGTTTCTCACACTTATGCCAACACAGTTCACAATTATGCTCCGGCAAATTATATGAATGGTTTTAATAACGGAATAACAAACGGATATGCCTGGTACACAATCAGTGGCGGACGGCAGGATTATATGAATTATTTTCATTATTGTAGAGAAATGACCCTGGAATTATCTGATGTAAAACTTCTACCGGAAAATCAGCTCAATGCACACTGGGATTATAATAGAGAATCTTTACTGCTTTATATGGAGGAGTGTCTGTATGGAATTCGGGGAGTTGTAACAGATAGCTATGGACAGCCAATCGAAGCTTTAATCACAGTTTATGATGATACCGGACAATTGCACGATTTTGATAATTCTGAAGTTTTTACCGATCCTGATGTTGGTGATTATCACAGGATGATTGCTCCCGGAACTTATGGTATCGAAATTTCTGCTTATGGATACATCACTCAAATGATCGAAGATATTCTTGTAACTGATTCTGAAATCCAGGTTCGGGATTTTATCTTAATTGAAGCTCCCACAGTTACTGTAACCGGAACAGTAACAGATGTTGATACGGGATTCCCAATAGAAAATGCAATCATTGAAATTTTAGATGCTCCAATAGAACCAGTTATGACGAATTCGAATGGTGAATATATTATTGAAAATGTGGTAGAAGGTACTTATAATTTCCGTGTTACTGCTGTGAATTATACCAGTATAACTCAGGAAATTGCAGTTTCTGAAGAAAATTGTATAATTGATTTTGAACTCTTTATAAGTAATGCGATTAGTTTTGAGACAGGTGTTTTTGATGATTTTTGGACTTTTGCAGGAGATGCAGATTGGTATATTGACAGTAGCACTTCTTTTGATGGAATTTATTCTGCTAGGTCAGGCGTGATTGGATCTTGGCAATCTACTTCGATTTTGGTAGAACTCAACGTGATTTCTGCTGGAGAAATCAGCTTCTGGAAAAAGGTTTCCTGTGAAGATGATCCTAATAATGATTGGGATTATTTTGCCTTTTATATTGATGGTGTTGAACAAGATAGATGGGATGGAGAGATTGATTGGAGTGAGGAAATTTTTCCTGTAGACATCGGAAATCATATTTTTGAATGGAAATATCTTAAAGATGGTAATGTGAATTCTGGTCAAGACTGTGCCTGGATCGATTATGTAATTTTTCCTCAAATAGAAGCAGAACCCGAGTTAGAAGTTAATCCCACTTTTTTCAATAAAGAAATGTATACAAATGAAATTGATATTGAGATTCTAACTTTAACGAACACAGGTGGTAGTGTGATCAATTATAACATTGGTACAGGTATTCCAATTGATTGGTTGAGTTTTAATTTTACTTCAGGTTCTCTTGAAGCTGGTGAAAATAATGAAATCGAAGTTACTTTCGATACAACGAATCTCACAAGTGGAGAATATACCTGTAATATTATCATAACTGATGATAGAAGAGATTTAACAACTATTCCTGTTACATTACTCGTGGCTTCAACAAATACAGGAAATGAATTAATTCAAACTATGACAAAACTTATTGGAAATTATCCTAATCCATTCAATCCTGAAACAACGATTTCATTTTTTATCACCGCTGAGAACGCTGAGAACGCTGAGAACGCAGAGATGATAATTTTTAACATAAAAGGTCAGATGATTAAATCTTTTTCAAATCTCCAAATCGACAAATCTCCAAATCAGCAAATTATCTGGAACGGTCGAGATGAAAATAATCAACCTGTCTCATCCGGAATATATTTTTACAAACTCAAAGTTGATGATAAAATTGTAGATACAAAGAAGTGTTTATTATTGAAGTGATGTAACTCATACCTCTGGTTTGAGAAAAATGTAACTCATACCTCCGGTTTGAGGAAATGTAACTCATACCTCCGGTTTGAGGAAATGTAACTTAAAGATCACAAAGCTGAACTTTGCATTACATATATTTGAGGAAAAAAATTGTAAGGAGATAATTAAAATGAAAAAAAGAATTATTATTTTTCTTATTCTGATAATTCAAGTTTCACTATTTGCAGGTGATTTTGAAGATGCTGAAAATTGGAAGAAGCAGAATCCTTTTCTGGGTCATTATCTCAGTTTTGAAGAAACTCAGGTTCAGGTCGATTTCAGGCGAGATTTTTATGTAACAGATCCGCCTGCTGCTCCGGTTCGTAATATTGCGGAATTTGAACATATGGAAGGAGTTCTGATTTGTTATCCATTTGGAATCAGTTATTCTGTTATTGCCGAAATGTCTGAAGATGTGATGGTTACAACCATTGTTGCTAATCAATCTCAACAGAGTTCTGTAACTAATTCCTACAATTCTAATGGTGTAAATCTGGATAATTGCAATTTCCTGATAGCTCCTTCAGATACACATTGGACAAGAGATTATGGTCCCTGGTATGTTGTTGATGGCAATAATTATGTTGGAATTGTAAACTTTCCATACAATCGTCCACGACCAAACGATAATGATATTCCTATAGAGATGGCAAATTTCCTGGAAATAGAACTTTTTGGGATGGACTTGATTCAAACAGGTGGAAATTATATGACTGCTGGTTTGGGAATTTCTGCGTCAACTGATCTTGTTGTAACAGAAAATCCTACTCTCACTACAGCTCAGATAGATCAGTTTGTTCTGGATTATCTGGGGATTGAAACATATCATGTTGTACCGGATCCGAATAATACTTATATCGATCATATCGATTGTTGGGGGAAATTCTTGGATTTTGATAAAATTCTGATTCGTTCTGTTGCGGAATCTCACCCGCAATATGATGAAATCGAAGCAACAGCTCAATATTTTTCAGAGAAGGTTTCTCCTTATGGAAATCTGTTCCAGGTTTATCGAGTTTATACTCCGCAAAATCAACCTTACACGAATTCTCTGATTTTGAATAAAAAAGTTCTGGTTCCAATTACCGGTTCTTCCTGGGATGATGACGCTTTAGCATCTTATGAAGAAGCAATGCCCGGATATGAAGTTCTTGGTTTTACCGGAAGCTGGGCTTCCACAGATGCACTTCATTGCAGAACCAAAGGAACTGCTGATAGAGGGATGCTGTTTGTAAAACATCTTCCAATTTTAGGAAATACCCCTGTTCAAGCTGAGTACGAAATTTTAGCAGATGTTATTCCCTACAGTGGTGAAGCAGTTTACCCAGATTCGATGAAAGTTTATTATGAAGTTAATGGCAGAGATTTTATTTCGCTTGATATGACTTTTGAAGGTGGAGATACTTATAAAGCTGTTATTCCGGGGCAAACTCCGGGAAGCGAAATTGCCTATTATATTCATGCTGCAGATGAATCCGGACGAAGTATGAATCACCCTTATATAGGAGCTCCGGATTCTCATGTTTTCGTTGTAGGAATGCCTCTTTATCCTGATATTGTGGTGGATCCATTGCAACTTAATTTAAATTGTTTTGTTGGAGGTTCTGTATCAGGTGAGTTTACCATTTCAAATATTGGAAATGCAGATTTAGAATATTTTATAACATTTTCAACTGCAATTCCCGAAGAAGTCAGTTATGATGTACCTGATAGCCCTTCCGGTTCTTCTTACAATTATAATACTTACACAGAACTGGGATGGACAGATTTTCCAATCTCTGATATTGGAGAAATTGCTGAGCTTCAGGTTGAATATACCTGGGATACTGATAATTATCCATCAGAAGGTTCTTTCTGGATGGAATCTTCTGCAGGAACAACGGGAATGATAGCTGCCGGACAAACTGATGGAACATATCAAGTTGATGTAAATGATTTCATGGGAGAACAGATTGCAGGAAATTGGAAAATCTGGCTCGAAGATTCTTATGGAGATGGTGGACATCAGGCAACGAATATCGATTTGAATTTTACCATTCTTATTCAGCAGGAACAGTGGCTTCTTGTTGAACCATTATCTGGTACAATTGGTACTGGAATGAATGTAATAGTAAGTTTTTTTTGTTCTGCTGTTCAGTTAGAACCAGGGATCTATGAAGGCTCAATCTACATATATTCAAATGATCCGGACGAACCTCTTGTGATTGTTTCTGTGATTCTAACTGTAGAAGAAAATGTAGGTGCTGATGATGATTGTATTCCTCAGATTACGGAGTTGATCGGAAATTACCCGAATCCATTCAATCCGGAAACTACAATAAATTTTTCATTAAACACCGAAAACACTGAAAGTGCTGAAATTTTAATCTATAATATCAAAGGACAAAAAATCAAAACTTTCCTCATAAACTCATCCACACATATACCCATAAACTCAATAATTTGGAATGGAAAGGATGATAACAACCAACCTGTTGGTTCAGGAATATATTTCTATAAATTGAAAGTTGGAGATAAATTTATTTCAGCTAAGAAAATGATACTGATGAAATAGTTTGAGTTTTGGAGTAGAATTTTGGAGTAGAATTTTGGAGTGCAATATCCGTGATATTGCCTAATTTCGAGGATTCTAAACTTTTTGAGTTTTGAAACTTAACAAGTTTATTCCGGGCTTCTTTTCCAAACTGTAAAGTAAATTTACACTGATGTTAATCAGTTCTTTTTTTATATACAACGTGGAAATAGTTTTTTTCTTCAAATAGTAAGAAATTGGAAATTTTCAAAAAAATGTAATTTATCTTTGATTCTGCAACAATTTATCTTAAACAGTGTCTAAAATTATGTATTTTAGATGAGTATCAATTATTTTATTAAGTTAAAGGATTTTTTTTTTGACAATAAAACCTAAATTAAATAGTTGGAATATCAATTGCTTTAAATAAAGAAAAATGATTTATCATTCGAATATCAAGGAGGAAGAATGTTCGAAAAAGTGAAAAACAAGAAAGGATTCAGTCTTATTGAATTGTTGGTTGTGGTTGTGATTATTGCAATTTTGGCTGCTATTGCTGTTCCTATTTACATGAGCTATGTGCAAAAAGCAAGAGCAACAGAAGCACAATCTGCCATCGCAGCGATTCGCAGTACTTATCGAGTTCATTATCAAACCTTTGGAAACACAGAAAATTATGCTATCGAAGATGCTATGAAAGAGGCCAAACTTGGTAGAGCTACAGAGAAGAATTGGGAATTCGAAGTTATTGGTAATCCACCTAAAAAATATGTGGCAACTTCCACGTCAGAATTTCCTCAGGGTGAAGGAAAACAGGTCTGGTATGATGTTGATGAAGCGGAATACCATGGTTACGGTATTGACGAAGAAATCGATGAAGAAGAGGTTATCGACTAAATCGGAGGTGTTTTTTGACAATACAGGAACTTTTAAAGTTTACTGTTGATGCAGATGCTTCCGACCTTCATATCAGTGCTGGTTCGATTCCCATGGTTCGTGTTCACGGCCAGATGAGAAAATTGAATTTGCCCAGATTCGGTGAAAAGGAAGTTGAAGATCTCATTTTCAGTACGATGAACAAATCTCAGCGAGTGCTGTTTAAAGAAAAGTTGGAAATCGACTTTTCCACCAAACTTTCCGATGAAACCCGTTTTCGTGTTAATGCCTTTCATCAGGTTAACGGATTAGGCGTTGCATTTCGTGTAATTCCAAATGAGATTAAGAATTTTGATGAATTAAATCTACCGGAAATATTAAGTCGTCTGGCAATGCGTCAAAGAGGATTAATATTGGTAACCGGACCTACAGGCAGCGGGAAATCCACGACATTAGCAACAATGGTGGATTATATCAATGATCACAAACATTGCCACATTATTACTATTGAAGACCCAATAGAGTTTGTTCATCATAGTAAAAATTCATTGATAAACCAGCGGGAATTAGGACATGATACCTGGTCTTTTACTGCGGCTTTACGCTCTGCTCTGCGTGAGGACCCCGATGTAATCCTGGTGGGTGAGATGCGTGACCTGGAAACAGTTTCTCTGGCTCTTACTGCTGCGGAAACAGGACATCTTGTTTTGGCTACACTTCATACAAGTAGTGCTACCAAATCTATCGATCGTATTATCGATATGTTTCCCAAAGAACAGCAATCTCAAGTACGCTCCATGCTGTCTGAATCTTTGCAGGCAGTTATAGCTCAAACTCTGTTACCTTTGAAAGAGGGTGGTGGACGAGTTCCGGCTTTGGAAATTATGATTGCCAATGCTGCTGTGAAAAATCTTATCAGAGAAGAAAAGACCTATCAGATTCCTTCTGTGATACAATCCGGAACAAAACAGGGAATGCAGACTCTTGACCAGTCATTATTCAATCATGTTATGAATGGATTACTCGACAGAATGATAGCTGAACAAGTTGCAGATAATCCCAAAATGTTTGCTACAGGAGTAGGATTTTAATGTTTGGAAACCTGGATTCTGAAAAAGGTTTTGGTCTTATTCATGTTTTAGCTTCATTACTTATTGTTACTGTTGCTTTGGTTGGATTGTTTATCAGCATAAATTTTGCTCGTAATAGAGCAAATGAAAACTATCATTTCCGTTCTGCATTGCTTATTGCCAGCGGCAAAATGGAGTTTGTAAAATACGTCAATAGAGATATGAAATCACCGGATATCAGCGAATTGCCGGCAGTATTTTATGCTCCTGTTGTACTTGATGAGCGTGATGACCAACCTGCTTTGACAGCTACTGTTTCCATAAATAAAACATTTCATGTTGATATTGATGTAGCTCCTTATGTGGGTTATGATTCTGTTATTATCCAGCTAACCTGGAAAGAGCCAACCAGCTTGTTACTTACTACTCAAGCAAGCCAGATAAAAACAGTTACTTTGCGGGAAGATTATCATTGGAAATATACACAATGAAAAATCCAAGACAAAAGAATCTTCCAAAAATTAAGCTAAACCAGAAAGGTTATTATCTCGCAGACCTGGTAGCTTCACTTCCGCTTGCAGTTCTGATTATTCTTGCCTTCACTTTTGTTGTGATTAGTTTTCTCAGAACTTACGAAGAAGTAAGATTATACACTCAACTTCAGGATGAACTTTTTGCTGCTGTGGAAACTATGCGTTACGGTTATTCGGTTGATAATGTAACAGGAAATCCCAGCGATCCGGCAGACCTGAAAGAAGGTCTTATCGGGCTTATTACTGCAAACGAAGTAATAATTGGATTAGACCATAGTTCCATAACACTTATCCCGGTGATTATAACACCTGGATTACCATATTATTCAGAATTTTATTTAGATACAAATAATCACTTACGTGCTTCCGGAAAATATGGTTTAAAGTCATTTTCAGATAAATTGCTTTTCCCAACCGGACTTAAAAAAATTGGGGAAAAATTTCAATTTAGAATTCTCGAATTAAATTTTACATCTGAAAAAGTCGTTAATGATAAGATTTATCTTTTGGGAATTCAAATAAAAGCTCAAGTCAGATTCAGGGAAAAAAGCCCAAAACAAACTGCTGCAGAAGATATTCGTCTGAATACAAAAACAATTGAATATGAAACTTCAGTATTTCTTACAAATGCGAAATTGGGAACCGTTCAATCATCACAACCGGAGGGTATATGAAGAATTTCTTAAAAAATGATAAGGGTGGTATTGTTCTTTTAGCAGTAGCACTCATTGCTATTGTGGTTTCATTATTGTCCACAATATCATTATTAGGAATAGTTCAGACAGATCACCTTCAAACCCAATATCAAAATGATATGCTTCAGCAAGAACTGCTCTTAAGGAGCGAGGCAATTAGAACAGTTTTGAGCCTGGAATACAATAAATACAGACCTCTTCCAGATCGAATAGTGCAGATTGAATCTGATGACCGGAGGACAACATATAATATAGATAATAGTAAAGACATGACTACTATTACCAGTTTTATGGGATTTGCATCTCAGGAAGCTGTTGCCATTCGAACTTTGATCACTGCCAAACGTGACCAAAGTTTTGTCTTTGATATTAATAACAAGTCTCCTGTAAAACGTTTTTCAGAACGATTGATGAGAAATGAAAGTTTAGCTGAATACCAGTATTTTTCTCATATTGAAGAATCTGAAAACGCAGATGGTGGTGGAGAGGCAGCACGAGTTAAATTTTGGGGACCTGATATTCTCTGGGGAAAGGTTCATAGTAATGATGATATTTGGGTACAACAAGCTGGGGGTGGAACTAATAACGGCTGGCCCACTTTTTATGCGATGGTTACTACTGCTGGAAATTTCCGTTATTATCCTAGCGGAACATTGCTTATAAATTCTCCCGCTCCTATGTATGATATTTTCTTAGGAGGTTGGGAAGAGGAAGTTCCTGCTATTGTTTATGTACCAACAGCAGTAGATATCCGTGCAAATGGTATAAGACCTTTCAGTAATCCGAATGCAGATATTGTTTATGTAAAAATCAATGGTACAGCTTTTGAATCCTGGTACGGAGAAATTGAACTTGTAGGTTATGAAGATTTTGAAGTTTATAGCTGGTATCCCATGAATGCCGCCCAGGCAAATTTCATAATCAATCAAGGGGGAAACTGGTTTGAAGATTCGGATATTGTCTGGACAAATCAAATAGCTATATATGATACAACCTGGATTCAGGGTCCTAATGGAACCGTGAATAACCATTCTGTTTTTGTGGCAGATCAGCAGCTCTGGATAGAAGGAGATATTCGCGGAAAGCAAACCTGGGGTTGTGCTGATACGATTTTTATTGTCGATGATATTACTTACCAGGGAACACCAGCTGGTAATCCACCAGATGAAGCCCCTGTTAATATGAGTGATTACTTTGGTTTGGTTTCAGAGCAAAAGATTTTAATAAGATATAAGAATATAGATCCCTATAATAATTTCGAGATTAAATATGATAATTGTAATGATATCTATCTATATGGAGCTTTTGCTGCCATAGGAAGAGGAAATGAAAATTTACATGGAGCAATGACCTGTCATTATGATGGGATTTTTACTTTCCAATATCATCATGGTCATGGTTCCACTCCAAATTTTTTGGGACCGAGTCCATATACAGGTGACGATACATTGTACACTTATATAGATTTCCATAAATTCATTTATCCGATCAGCCCGTATGTACAGCCAAATATCGCGGGTTTCAACCTGCATGGAGGAGCTCCTCAAACAAATGGTACTTGCGGATACCCTTATGAAAGCACTGCTTATATAAGTTCCTTTCCAAACGATAATCCTTCTGCATATGTTTTTCCTTATGGAACGGATTGGCCCTGGTACAATCCAGTCTGGCCCGAATCTTCTTCAAATATTGTTTTTGAGCGGGGGATTATCCATATTTTTGGAGCAATTGCACAAACACGTCGTGGATTCGTCCATCGTTCAGGCGGGGATCCCTACAATCATCCATTTGGTAATTCCATTCCAAGTCCATGGGATATCAATAATTACAAATATGATGGTAGTCACCCTTCGGCTGGTTATGATAAAGATTATCATTATGACAACCGCTTTTTGTATATTCAACCACCGGATTATCCGGAAGTTTATCGTGGCTGGGGAGCTGGTACACTTTCATCTTTCGATGAAACAGTCTGGTCATTTAAAGTCCCACCGAATTAATAAAATTCATTTAAAAAAATAGTATGTGAGGTCAGATGGCGAAAAAGAAAAAAATAAAGTTTAAAGAATCGATTGGTCTGGATATTGGCTCTCATAGTATAAAGCTTGTTCATCTCAAGAAATTACATGAAGGATTCAAGCTTTTAAATTATGAGATAAGATCCACAGTTCCAGAAGGACAAGAATATACTCCTTCAGACCTGTCTCCGGATCGATTTGCTCCCGTATTATCCGGGATGCTGAGAGCTTTGAAAATCAATCCTAAAAAGATAAAACATATTGTCTCTTCTGTGGGTGGTGATAATACCAGTTTGAAACAGATAAAGACGATTTTTCTCCCGGAAGATGAGCTTGAATCCGCCTTATTTTTTGAAGCAAAAAAACATCTTCCGATCAGTGGCTCTGAAATGCTTCTGGATTATCAGGTTTTAAGTGTGGAAGAAAAAACAAACAATATGAACATCTTAATGGCAGCTACCACAAAAGCCCTTCTCAATGAGCACTCGGATATTTTAACCGCTGCTGGAGTTACTCCTGGCATAGTCGATGTGGAATCTCTTGCTATAGCAAATAGTTTTGCTCTCAATTCTTTTGTTGAGGAAGGTGTGTTCATCATTCTTAATATTGGTGCTCTTAAAACAAATATGGTGATCTACGGTCCCGAAGCCAAATTTTTTGCCCGGGATATTGCCTGGGGTGGTTTTCATTTTACAAAAGATATTATGAAACGAAGAAAACTTTCGTTTGAAAATGCTGAGAAATTCAAATTTGAGCATGGTCTGAAAGAAGAAGAAGCACCAGAAAGCACCTCCAAAATAATGTCCTTGAATATCACTGAAAAGACCACAGAAGAACAAATAGCAATGGAAGTGAAACGCTCATTACGTTTTTATGTGAAGGAAGCAGGAACCAGTGATTTCAGAAAAATCCTTCTGGTTGGTGGAAGTGCTAAAATTGAAGGACTTCCAGAGTACTTATCCAAACAACTGAACATTGAATCTGAGGTTTACAATCCGTTTATAGACCTGGAAATGCCGGAAAAATTTAAAGATAGAAAAGACCCTCAGCTCGCTCTTGCTTTGGGACTTGCAATGAGACCGGAGTAGAGGTGAATATGAAATTATTATACTTTAAAATTAATCTAAACAAATATGGAGAGTTACGGCGTCAGATTGAAACTGAAAAAAGAACGTTCACAGCAACAGCACTTTCGTTCATCATTATTACAGCTATACTTTGTGGTGTTGCAATATTTCTCAATGCAGATCTGCAAGCAAAAATCGATAATCGCAGTGCTTTACTTTCCAATATAAAGAAGGAAATCGAATCCTACCAGGTAAGTGGTGAATACCTTTCATCAAAAGACCTGGAAAGAATGGCAAAAATCAGTACGGAACGTATTTTCTGGGCAAAGAAATTGGTGGCTTTATCGGAACAGACAACCGATAAAATCGCTATAACTCATTTCACTTTCAAAGGAAATACATTACGTTTATTCGGTATTACACAAATGGATAAGAAGCAAAAAGAGTTCGACCTGATTATCGAAGATTTTATTAACAAACTTAAAAGCAATGAACAGATCAGTTCTGATTTTCCTGAAATCACATTTATGAAATCGCGACGTGACTTTGAGAAAGATGTAGAAATTTTACGTTTTCAGATAGATTGCGAAGCAATTGAGTTTGAAAAAGAAGGAGAAGGAAAATGATGAAACGAAAATACTTGTATCTGCTTTTGCTCATTGCAATTACTGCTGTTGCTTTCTTCTATTTCAGTAATGATACAATCTCTGCAAAGACGCGAAGAATTAGTGCTTATGATAGAAGAATCAAACAGGAACAGGAAAAACTGAATAGTGCTAAAGTATTGAATGAACAATTGCAGCTTGTTTCAAAAGTAATTATGAATAGTATGACTTCTGAAAAGGATTTTTCTTCTGATGAGGTAAACAGTTTTATCAAAATATTAGCTGATCTGGCAGATAAATATCAAATTGCTGTTCATTCATTATTCCCGAAAGTAGTTTCATCGTTGAGCCGGCACTATCTGGAACAGCTTTATACAATGGAACTCAATTGTACTTTTATCCAGATGGGACAGTTCCTGGGAGATTTAGAGAGTTTTGATCATATTATCAAAGTTAAAACTCTGGATGTGCGTCCGATAGATACGGATTTAAAAGAAACCGCAACCGGAGAAATCCCTGCAACCAGGTACAGAGTTACAATAGAACTTTCGGTTTATAAGATAGTGAAGGAGGCATAGATGGACCAGAAATATTTGAAAGACTTTGTAATTGCTTTGGTTGTTATTCTTCTTATTGCCTTTGCCATAAAAGATTATTATCTTTTTCAGAAGGTAGAAAAAGTACCTCTTGAATCCGAATATAAAAAACTTGCTCTGGGGGACCGGTTACTTGATCAGATTCAAGATATTGAGAATTCAATTAGTGATCGTAAAAGTTTTGTATTCAAAGTAGATAAAGATCCTCTCGAGCAAAACTTGATTGTACGCACCCAAAAGGATTTGGAAGAAGAATGGCGGGAAAAGGTTGAAAGTATGGTTCGTCTCCAATCCACCATTATTCCAGCTAATGGAACAGAAATGGCTGCAGTATCCTATGAAGGTAAAACAAAAATCTATAAAATCGGTGATGATTTTATCTACGGAAAAGTTGTGGATATTTTGGAAGGTGAATTGATTTATGTTTTTGGTGGTAAACGAAGAAGTTTAACCCTTGAAAGAATCCCTCCCAAACCGGTTGAAATTCAAAAAACAAAATCGAAAAAAGAAAGAGAATATAATTGGTAATAAAAAAATAAGGAGAATAAATGAAATCTATCAAATCGAATTTCGGTCTTTTAAAAATGATTTTTTTGTTTGTATTCATTCTGGCAGCAGTAAATCTTTTTTCACAGGGAGTAGATGATCTTTTATATCGAAAGATTACTATCAATGCAGAAGATGCCTCAGTTTCGCATATCATCTCCACCATGGCAAAATTGAGTGACTGCAATATTGTTCTGGCTATCGATACTGCAGGAGATGAAGGAGAAGCTGAAGAAAGAAGAGTTACCATTCATTTGAAGGATGTACCCATTGAACAAGCTCTGGCTCTGGTAGTCAAATCAATTGGTCTTTCCTACCGTTTGATTGGAGATAAAACCTTTCTTGTCGGTGAAAAAGCACGTATTGATGAAGAAATCGGAGAGCGCTCCTATATCATTAATCTCAATTATGTGGATGTAAAAAAAATTGTAGCAGCATTAGAGATTATGCCTGGTTTGGCTGTTGCTATTGAAGGACAGAATGCTATATTTTTAAGGGCTAATCCGGAGACTTATGCTGAGATCA
>Ga0208648_1002175_pt1 | contig 14197 bp, 8 predicted proteins | sample AntAceMetag02UKL_FD_184772 | JGI IMG/M metagenome (GOLD analysis project Ga0208648, IMG submission 184772) | Saline lake microbial communities from Ace Lake, Antarctica - Antarctic Ace Lake Metagenome 02UKL (SPAdes) (version 2) | ecosystem: Environmental > Aquatic > Non-marine Saline and Alkaline...
CGTTTACTTCATCATGCTGAACCGGTAGTTATGGCTGGTGACAGTTATAGAATGAAGGGCAAAATTAACTGAAAATCTGTACCAGTTACGAGTGCCAAAACTGTACCAATTTAAAATGCCATTGACAACTCCCCCCTTATATTTTATCTAACAATGATTCCGCAACTTTAACTCGAGCTTTGTGCAATTCAAACATTTTATATTGATTTATAATTCTTGTGTACTGCCCGATTAGTTCTTGCTTTTTATTAATAATATGTGTCGCATATTCATGTGATTTGTCATTGAGTCAAAAAACCCTTAGTTGTTTTAATGTCTGATTATTGCTTATAACTGTAATAGTTAAATTTAATAATGATGTAAGAATTATTAAAACAACTTTCTCAATCAATTGATCATTATTCAGAAAAGTGATTTTACTACTCATATATACTCCTATAACTTTTATTGATGATTATCAAATCCTTGTTACTGAAAATGATCTAAAATGGAACTTCATCATCCTTTTGAGTTCTTTGAATGGAATCTAGTCGTATTTTTAGGTTATTGTAAATTATGTTCTGCTTCTCAAGAGGATTCCCTATCATTAATTGAACAAAATTCCTTATTACATCCATTTCTAGAAAAACATTTGATCTGAATGAATAACCACCGTCTATGAAACAGTATATTAACTTTCTATTATCAAATAAATTATCTTCAAGTAAAGTATTTTGTTTCAACTTCTCCAAGTTATTTATTACTTGCTGTATTTCATCAATGTATTTCGCATCGTAAAAAATTTCTCCTATTACACTTAGCAGCATATCTGCAAATTGCTGATATGTAAGCTTTTCACTGCTTAAGAAATTAATTCCTGAAAACTCTCGAGTAGTGATTTGCTTGTTAATTTCAGATGCAGAACCTAATCTACTTGAAGGGTCACTGCAAATCATGTGCCTTAAAATATCACTGTATTCAAAAGTAGTTATATTATTGTTGGTGATTAATAATTCAAACAATTTTCCTATAAAATATATCTCAGTGGAATGATTATAGATATTATCTGAAAATTCATCTGGTAAAGAGCACCACCAATTTAAGTTTATACTTTTTTTCTCATCACTGTCAAATTTAATTTCTTTACCAAATCCGAAATCAATTACTTTTACATTTCCTTCTGGTGTTACAAGGATATTTGGACCTCTAATATCTCGGTGAAGAATGTTATTCAATTCTAAATACTCAAATGCCTGTACAGTTTGTAAAAAAATACTGTTAATTTCCTCAGGATGCTTCTTGAGATATTCTTCAATATTGTGTCCATCAATGTATTCCATCACAATGAATCCTGTGTTTGTCTTAGGATACAGATAGAAATTGAAAATCCTAACAACATTACGATGATATAATAAGTGCATAAGCTTAATTTCATTGATAAAATTGGAATAAAAATCACTTCTCTGAGATTCATATTCGGGTGAATATTTTTTACATACAAATTCTGTATCAATTTCTTCATCTCTTAGCAAAACAGTAATGCCGAAACCACCTCTATTCAAATACTTCACAAAAGTAAGATCTTTATTTCTAGTAAATTTTATTATTTCGTTTTCTGTTAACATCTACTCTCCATGTTATTGCTATTTATGTTTTAAGGATGTAATGTTACATTAAATTGTCAAGTATTCTTTTTTCCGAATCTGTCACACCGCCTTAGGAGACTGTTCAACATCACGCCGCCCCCTGTAACAACTTACGCTTCATAATATCAATAATATTGCACACTTTCAGGTTTTCTTGACAAATTCGTGGCAAATCGATGTTTTCAATAAAGCACTGTTCAAAATATATCGGATTGTTGATTGTTTCTTTCAGCCATAATGATGTTATCAATTGCTTAACAAACTTCTCAGGTTTCAAACCGTACCTTTTTGCTATAACTTAAGAGATTTTCCGATTCCATCTCTCAGAAGCATTCGATGTTATGCTCATCGTCAGATATTTCCAATCATGCAATATATTATTTTTCACATAGCTTGAAACCCCTGGCACTCCCATTCCTGCCAATGTTAGTTAACTTTCAGGTGAGATTACTAACCTGATAAGATCAATTACATAGTAATATTTAGCTCTTTCCAACCTCAACTTTCGGTAATATTCTTGAATTCGTGCCAGGTCACCTAATCAGTCTTCGACTTGCTATTCGTGATTGAATTCTTCACTCTGTTTCTGGAATTAGATTTTGGTTTAATCACCTTCCAGCACCATACTGGCAAGAAAGGGGCAATAAGTAAGCAAGGCAAGACTGAACGGCATAACACATAGATGTTATGCCGTTCAGCCTTGCACTACCTATAGGTTGCCCCTTTGTTACCAGAGTGTCTCCTGGAGTGTTCAAGGGTGTCTCTTTGGGGCTTGGTTATGTTGGCTTGGCAGTGAGTTTAAAAGAGATATTTCTATTACCTAATCTGTGCGATTCTGTTTTGTTTCAGATTGCTAATATCTTTGTGCAGATTGGGTTGCGAAATATTGCAGGAATACCTTTATGGTATTTCAAAATCTTTCACAGCATCAAGATGCCAAAGAGATTAGTGATATGAGCAAACGAGAATCGCTCAGGTTAAGTATTAATAATGTGCCGGTATGTGTGGAAAATCATGATAATGATTTTTCTCAGAGCAGGTTTATAATTGGGAGTTCAGTTGGTTTTTTCTTCTGGTTTATTAATATTGGTGAGATTTTGCTGATTGATATTATTTGTAGTGTTGGTCAAATAAAAATGAGTAATCAGATTTTATGGAACAAATTATGCTTATGTATAATATTGAAAATTAAATTATATATTGATAATGCATATTTGTGTGTGGAATTGCTGGAGTATATGGGATTTTGGGACTAATGATAGAATCACAGGTAATTCTACTATACACAATAGTGTAAACTTTGTAAACAGTTGTGAAACTAGTAGTCAAAAATGGCAAAGGAGATATTATGCGGAAAACTATTTTATTATTATTGGTCCTGGGTTTGATTACAGGGTTATGGGGATATACGGCTTGGGAAGAAAACGGGATGGCAATTCGTCAGGAAACAAATTTATACTGGGAAGGCACTGACGCTCAGTTGAGTGACGGCAGCAGCGTGATAATCTGGAGTGATGCAGCTAATGGAGAGCAGGAAATGCGAGCCCAACGTATTGATACGGAAGGTAATATTTTGTGGGATGAAAATGCTGTGCAGCTTGTGAATACTCACTTCATTACCCATGGCTACACTATCAAAGTATCAAATGATGATATTTATATCAGTTGGCTGGAAACCTATAATACTTATCAACAACGTTTGCGGGTACAAAAGCTGAATGAATCGGGTGAGATATTATGGGGAGAAACCGGATTGATAGTATCATCGATGTGTGAAACTCTGGGATGTAGTTATAATATGGAATGTGATGCAGAAGGAAATACCTATTATCTCCTGAATTGCGAGGAAGATGCTTGGTATCAGGTCAGAGTGATAAAGTTAGACCCAAATGGAGAGACCTGCGAGGGCTGGTCTTCTGATGGGATCACTATGACAAATTTGGATAATAGTCAAGATGAAGGAGCTATGATAATTGCCGGGGAGAATATATTTTGTATGTGGGCAGATGATCGTTCAAATAACTTCAGAAATTATTATCAGTTATTCAGTCCATCTGGCGAAGAGCTTTTAACGGAAAATGGAGAGCTTTTATTTGAGGATGCCCTCACAGAATCAATTCCAGTTTTATATAGTACAGCAGAAGGCAAAGTTATAATCTATTCTTTTGTATTTGGTAATGAAGGTAATGATTTAAGGATAAAATGCATAAATGAAGCAGGAGAAAATGCCTGGGAAAACGACTTGATAATGGATAATTATCACGCTTGCCACCTCAAGCTTGTGCCTTCTGGAGAAGATGAGTATTTCTGCAGTTGGGTTTCATATCAAGACGCACATTATACATGGTTCAGTAAATTCAATATTGACGGTGAAATTATTGGAGAACCTATAGTGGTTTCTTCCAATACTTATTTTGGTGTTTCAGATTTTGCTGCTGATCAGAATGGCGGTTTGTGGTATTGTCAATCTGAAAATTCTCCTCCAGACATCTGGCTGCAGCATTTGAATTCAGAAATGGAGGAAATGTTTGAACCAGGTGGCAGATTGATATTTGATCAGGGCAGAAGGGGGTTTTATCCTCAGCTTTTGCAATGTGAAGAAACTGAAGTGATGCTGGGCTGGTATGGAGATTGCAGTAGTGAACAGCGGATCTATCTTCAGAAGGTAGATAATGCTGGAAATCTGGAATACGGTGAAGAAGCAGAATATATCTATAGCCAATTGAGTGGCAGCGTAGATGGTTTTTCTATTGCCGGTTGTGACGAATTTACAGCAATATCCTGGATAGATACGCGTTCTGATTCTGTAATTGGAGAGGTATATCTGCAGATAGTGGATAATGCAACTGGTGAAAAGCGTTTTGCCGAAAATGGTATATGTGTGAGTAATGGAGCAGGAAGAAGAATTGTGATGGCATTATCAGAAGATAATACGCGCATTGGTATAGGTTTCCGGAAATGGGGAAATAATGGAATATATTTCCAGATGACAGATATTGAAGGTAATATTTATTTTGACGACGCAGGTTTGCGGCTGATAGAAGAGGAAGTGGAATTTCTAAATAATGATCTGCAGATCATTACCGAAGGTGATGGTTTCAATCTTGCCTGGTCTGGTCATCTGTTTGAGAATGAAGTAGCTTTGTATCGGCAGAGAGTGACGGCAGCAGGTTTGCAATGGGGACTAAACGGACTTGTTTATCAGGATTTTCCTGCTTATAGTGATTGCAGCACAGAAGCTTTAGTAGAAGATTATTGCCTGATAATGAATGATGAATATAACCAATCGAGTTTACTGATAGCACGATTTGATGAGAACGGAGATGTTTATCCGGGCTGGGAAATGCCTGGGGTGAACCTTTCGGGAGCCAAAGAATTTCTTCGTTATCACGATGCAGAACTGATTTCTGATCAATTACTGGTTATCTGGTATGAGAGAATTGACATGACAGATCGCAACATTTATGGTCAGCTTGTCAATCCAGATGGCAGTATAGAATGGGAAGAGGAAGGCAGATTGCTGCTGACTGATTCTGCTGCTCCCGCTACCATTTCAGACCTGGAGATAATTGATAATAATACCTTCCTGATTTCCACAAAACAGATGGACACATTCAATTTAAAAATCCAGAAATTTAATCTGGAAGGTGAGCAATTATGGGAAAATAATGGGGTAGAACCCTTTGCTCAGGAACATTGCTCGGGGCATGAAATATCTTATAATAACGGTGTGATTTCAGTATATGCGAAGTTCATACTGGAAAATGATAATTATGATATCTACGGTGCTTTTTATGATCTTGATGGCAATCTGTGGGAAGGTATTCCAGAAATAGGTTTCCCGGTCTGCAATATACCCAAAGATCAGGGTTATTTCCAGCTTTCTACTGATTCTGCCGGAGATAACTATCTGGTCTGGAGTGACAGCCGGGCAGAGTTCTATCAGGAAGAAGATCCCAGTCTTTATATGCAAAAAATAGAAGTTCCGACTGTAGCAGTGGGAGACGATGAAATAGTCAGCTTTATTGAGATAAATAACTATCCTAATCCTTTTGTTGGTAAGACATATTTAAGCTATGAATTACCACGCAGCGAAGAAGATGTTTTCATTGAAATCTATAATATCAAAGGTCAATTGATAAATAAAATCCCTGCCGGACAGGAAGGTGCAGAATGGGATTGCCGTAATATGCAGGGCAGACAAGTTGGTTCCGGCGTATATTTTTATCAGTTAAAAGGCGAAAATCTGCAAAGCCAGGCACACAAAATGATCCTCCTGAGGTAATATAACTCTTCTGAGTTTTTTATCTCTATAACAGGATGGGCAGTATAATGGAGCTGTCTATCCTGTTTTTTTTCAGCATTTTTGACTGATCATTTCACCATTTTTATGGCTTTGAAAATATCTTTTAAATACTTGTGGCGGAAAACTCCTGCAGTAAGGGTATAGCAGGTATTCCAGCAGCCTTTGCACTTGCGGAACTGCTCCCGTTTGGCTTTCCATACTTCCGAAGCAAATATCTCTGAGAGAGTCTGCTTGAGAATATTACCCACCGGATCACCAAAACATACCTCAACTTCTCCATCAGGATTGATGAAAAATTTGCTGCCAAAAGAGGGCATGATCAAATATGGACAGAATTTTTCAAAATTATCCTGCAGATAATCTGTATAACCAAGCATCAGCCAATCAGGCGTCCATACTGCCTTTGAAGCCTGGGCGAGTTTTACAATTTCCCCTATTGCTGCCATATCTGTGTGCTTGAGTTCCTCACATTCTTTCTGATTGTCAGAAAGCCAACGATACATATCCAGATTCACTTTCCAGCCCAGTTCTTCTGCCAGTTTGAATATATCAGGGATCTGCTGCAGATTCAGTCCATTGCAGACGATATTCATACCGACTTTCCGCTTAATTCCTTTTGCCTGCATAAGAGCATTAATCTTTCGCATATTACTTTCTACAATTGCTGCCACATCTTTTGCACCTCGCAAATAGTCAGCAGTTTCACCAAATCCATCAAAAGAACAGGAAAGTGAAACAGGATATTTTTCCAAAATACTCAACAGCTTTATAAAAACGCTTTCCGGATAGTATAGCGTAGTTAGAATGTGCAGACGTAAAAAACCGGTCTTATGAGCATAAGCTACAAACTTCTCAATCTCAGGATGCAACATCGGTTCACCTCCAGAAAGAGTTAAACCAAGAGAACCCTGCCCTGTCAGCCGCTTTAGAATCACCTGGAAATCACTAAATCGCATAAACTCATTATCAGTTTTCTGTTGTGGAATAGTGCATTGCAGACAGTTTTGCGTACATCGATGCGTAAGCAGAATATTAGTAAGCAGCATAGAAGGCGTACCAGCAATCCAGTTCCTGAAAGGTTTGATCAATCTATTTATCATGTTTTCAATTACATCCTCAACTTTTCATTATATTTATTTTATCTTTACCTTTCTGTCAAATGAAATATCCTTCCAATCTAATTGATTATAGAGAGACTGTTCAATCTTTATCCTATACGTAGATCAATCGTCCTTGATTGATTGGGTGTAAAGAATGCTTAATCGAGGACGATTAAGCTACATAATGAGAATGTTCAACCTAAGTAATTGATATCGTTGCAGGTTTTCATTTTTTGTAGCAAAAAAGTGCATATATCCATCATATTTGTCAATTTTAGTGGAATTGACCTGTCTGAGACCTGCGAATTGGCTTGTCCTTCGCAATGGTTGACCGATATGATCAGAATATTAACATGGCTAACTGGATTAATGGTATAGACTTATAATTTGCTGTCCTCGTATCAAGCATTGCGTAGGTCTATCGACCATCCGCAAGGTTTTGGCTGGTGGAGATTGAACAGTCTCATTTTAAATCCGGCGAGATGGGTGATTTTTTACTTGACAGAAATTAAAAAAAATCTTTAATTAAGATAATAAAATAAACTTAATAAATGGAGGTTAAAATGACAAGGTGGAAAAATAGTATTGGAAGTATAATTTCTGTTACAAAAGAATCCAACTATTCTATAGAAGATTTTTTTAAACCTAAGAATTATCAACCAAGAACTGATGAAGAAAAACAAATTTTTGAAGAATTTTCCCTGGTTACCAGTAGTATGGCAATCTTAATTCACATTGCTGAAGCAGATAGTATTCTTAAACGTGAAGAGAAAGAACAGATTATTAATGACATAATCTTTCAATTGGAGCAAAGACCATACGAGCTCACTAAACTTTCTGAGAAATTTGGTAACTATGAGAAAGAGATAATATTGAATATTTTTGATAAAATTTTAGAAGATTATCAAAATAATAATCTAAACTTAGATAAAATTGTGGATGATATCTGCTTGATTTATCAGAACAATCCTGAAAAACGTTATTACCTGATTCGTTTGTGTTATTATTGTGCTCTTTCTGATAATGATTTTGATAAAACTGAAATGGATGCAATCCAAAATTTAGCTGTAAAAATGCAAGTCCCGAGTGATGAATTAAAACGAATTGAAAAAGAAGTTAAACTGGAAGTATTGAATAAATAAAATTAAAACTTACCTCCAATTCACAAAAGTCATCCTCAATCAACACCGGAGAAGACAGTTAAGCGACTTGCTAAAATACCTCCATTTAGAAATTTCAAGGTTCTTATTCACATTTGCTGGCAAATTAAATCAATTATATCTAGCATCCCACCGCAAATAAAAACTTTCAACAGCTAAGTGCATGTGCACCGCCGGCTATTTCCAGCGGTGCAAGTCATACTTATCTTGTCATTTATTTGATCATTACCATTTTATAAGTTTTACTGAAACTACCTGTACTTAAACGGTAGAAATAGATGCCTGAACCATATCCCTTTGCCTGCCATCTGAAAGTATGTTCCCCGCTGCCAAAGCTTTCTTTTATCAGCCTTTGACCTTTGACGTTGAAAATGCTTAATTCACCCGTTTCACCTACTGCTATCTGGAATGAAATGGTGGTTTCGGGATTGAAGGGATTAGGATAATTTCCGTTCAGACTACTGACAACAGGATCAGAATTTAAATAAACTGTCCTTCTGATCTTTTCAGTATTTATTACCAGAGAAAGACATATTTCAGAAGCATTGTGCTTGAAAGGAATGCTCAAAAAATCACCCTTAATCTCGCTTGCTGATGCCAGTGCCAGGGTATAATCTTCCTGATTATAAGCCATAATAACTTCTTCACCTGAAATATTAGGATTTCCCAGTATTTTATCGCTATTATCAACCTGCAAAGTAAAGGCATAAAGATTTTTCTCAGAGCTAAAGATCAGTCGATCATTTTCCACTCTAATATCTACATTTGCCAGTGGAGCATCACATCTGAGCGGTAATTCTACCGGGAATATTTCTATGATTCCAACCACATATTGCAAAATCAGAGCAGAATCATAGGCTCCTACTTCATCATTGCCATCCACATCTGCCACAGCAATACGCCAGTCTTCCCAGGGCAAGGGTGCTACAACCGGATCCAGTCCCACCACATATTGCAAGGCTATCGCTGCATCAAAGGCTTCTACCTGATCATTATCATCAATATCTCCAAACTGATGATAGCCGGTATAGATGAAACCTACTGTGACCATCTCAGATTCTGCCATTTCATATACAGCCGAAATCCCGATTTCATAATAGTGATTAAATATCAGACCGGACATCTGAAAAGACGTTTCCTCTGTTTGCGCCATTAAATTACCATCCCAGTAGATATTAAATAGCAAAGCTCCAGGAGGAGCTGTCCAGCTTATATATCCACCTTCATCTGCTGTCACATTTTGCGGAGGAAGAATTTCTTCTTCAGACGGCATAATGATCTCCACTTCAGTGGTTTCACCTTCTATCACAGTTACATTCATTGACACATTGAGATATCCCTCCAATGAAGCATTTAAGGGGTAGTAACCTGGAGGTAACTGCAACATGAAGTATCCCGAAACATCCGTGATCACAATAATTCCACCTATATCTATTACAACTCCTTCCAAAGGCTGCATATTGCTGTCATATACATATCCCTGAATAGTTCCGACAGCGGAAGCTGTTCCACCGGAATAGCAATAAACCCAGCCATTACGTCCTCCGGCAACCACTTCCATGCTGCCATTGCCATCAATATCATGGATCACGCCGATGGCATCTACGGGAGTTCCCACATATACTGATGAAAGCTCTGAGCCATTCACTCCATCCAGATAATAAACATAAGAACTGGTAAATAGAGTACCTACCACCACATCATTTATACCATCACCGCTGATATCATCAATGCGTGATAAATTCCAGGGCTGGTCAGCTACCGGCTGACTCCAGATATTAGAGCCATCAAAACCATCTAAGACTACTGCATTATCAAAAGTGCTGTGAGCTACACTGATGTCAGGATAGCCATCACTATTCACATCGTCCAGCAAAGCAAAGCGCAGGATAATGGAAGTGCCAATATTTCCGCTCCACAGTTCGTTTCCGCTGGCAGCATTCAGTCCATAACAATTTCCGCTGAAATCACCTGCTGCCACATCACTAACACCATCTCCATTAATATCACCTAATTGTGCCAAAGCCCATACAGATGACCCCGAAGCTGCATGAACCCACATCTGATTACCATTAGCACCATCTATTCCATAAATAAGTCCTGTAGTCTCATTAACATTTGAGGCACCTGTCACAGCGTCAGGCACTCCGTCATCATTAGCATCAGAAATCCCGAGCACAGAAAACTTAGGTCCGGCAGTATAAAACTCCCAGATAGATATTCCGCTAACTGCATCAAGACAGTATGCTCTTTGCGGACCAGTGCCATTACCATCATTTCCCACTGCTGCCAATATATCATTAAGCCCGTCATCATTATAATCATAACTGCTATCAACCTGATAGACCCAGCCCCCGCTGCCATATTCTGTGGTATCATGTTCCCAGATCACTTCACCAGTGAGCCCTGAAAGCAGATAAATAGTTCTGCCCCCTGCTGTCCCCACTGCCACATCAACATAGCCATCATCATCAATATCATCAGCGATTGACAGTCCTGACTGTGAATACACATTACCCAGTTCAATTTCCCAAACCACATCTGCCCAATCAGCAGAATTTCCATTAAAGCAGCGGATATAGCCATCTTCTGAGCAGATGATCACATCATCCCGATTATCACCGTTCACATCTGGGACTGCACTAATAGCCTTTGGGCTGTTATCATAACTCGTGTCTATCTCATATTCCCAGATCTGCTGACCTATCGTGAAATTCTGGATCTCTCCGATTCCCGCTAAACTCACTTCAAACGGGCTTTCATCCGGGTCATTACTGACTATCATCAGATTCCCTGGATAGTTCATCTCAGCTGTTGGATTGAACCATACACTAAATTCAAAAACTTCATTTGTTGCCAAAGTTACCGGCAATTCATCAAGGACATTTATCTGATAATTTTCTCCCGCAATATCCATATCACTGATAATTAGATCGCCTGTCCCCTGATTACTGATCATTATTGGTTCCCCGGTATAGCCATTCACGCGCACCGTACCAAAATCAAGGCTTACCGGAGTCACTTCAATATCGGCGTCAGCAAATACACCACTACCCGTAAGCTCCACTTCCTCCAGCGGGTTCACAGGATCATTGGAGCCAATCTCCATAATTGCACTGAAATCTCCCCAGTTATCAGGACTGAAAGTGATGCCAATATAACCAGTTCCTCCCGGCTCTACAACCAGAGGCGGTTGAAATATAGCTGAAAACTGAGCAGAGGGTATTTCCACAGAAGTCACACTCAAATTCGCTGTCCCTGTATTATTTACTGGCAGATCCACATTACCCGTCTCCCCCACTATCACTTCTCCAAAATCATATTCTGTGAAGCCCAGCTCGATTGCAGGATTACCACCTCCTCCCAGATCAACTTTATAAAGATAATCCTGACCAGCACCCTGTCCATTATCACAATACCAGAGATATTGCCCATCGTAGACAATTCCCGAAGGATCCACACCCTCAGAGGCATGACTTTCGATCAGACTACCATCGGTGGGGTCTATCTTATAAAGCGCATCACCCCAGTAATCTGCCATCCATAAAAACTCGTTTTCCCTGCACAAATCCCAGGGCTGATTATCTGGAGCAGCAAAACTCTGCAAAATATTACCTGCATCATCCAGCCTATAGATGAATCCATCAGGATCATAGTAAGTACTCACCCAGAAATCTCCACTATCATAACAAATACCAGACATATAATGATCTGGTAGATTAAATTGAGAAATGATATTGCCATTCATATCCAGTTCCATTGCGATTGCCGGATTCGCAGCGGAACCGGGATGATCAGTTGTCCATAAATGCTCTCCATCATAAGTGAGACCAAAACAATCTCCAAGATCAGGAACACTGAATGCAAATTGCCAGCTCCCTTCAGCAGGATCTATCTGATAAAATTCATCACCATCCACGCCATATATCCCGCAATAAAGATATTCCCCATCCCAGGCAAGACCCGCTGCCCCTTCCGGTACGATAAAAGTTTCTACTACTGTCCATTCTCCTGATAAGGTCATCACCATAACAAAAATAAGAAAAACTAAAAAGCGTCGCATAATTCCTCCTGCGTAAAATAATTATTTTATCATTCCCTGTCCCGTTTATTGCCCTTATTATGTATATTATCACTCATCATGTTTCCCAAACCAAAATCTAAATATCCCCAAATATTTATCAAGCAATAATCTCAAAGTTTTCTTTCGACCCTGAAAAAAGAACTATTTTATTCCGATCTCTTATTTGATAGGAAGATAAAATTTCATTGGTTATGTTCAAATTTCAGCGGAATTGATTGCCAAAACTCATAATCTGATTACATTATATAGCGTATAAATGTGTGCAAGCTTAGAAACTTGGCTTGAATCACAGTGATGAAGGGGAATTTATGGAGAAATGGAATATCAAAAGTGCATTATTAATCGCTTTTGATCATGAAGGGAGCGGATCACTTAGTGAAATTTTGACTGAAAGAGGTTATCAAATATTCCGAGTTGGAAATCTACTCGAAGCTCTTAAAATACTGGAAACAGAAAAGATAGAATTAGTATTTATAGATACGGAAAAGGAATTAGATCCTGCTAAGAAGATCTTACTTGAACTCAATAGCGAGATAAAGTATCAGGATATCGTTAAGATAATTATCACAAATTCTTCAAAAATTGATAAGTCCCTGGAAGAGTATGACAAACTTGGTGCTTATGGATATATCCTTAAACCTATAAATCAGCGATTGATTAGTTTTAGCCTTGATACCCTTATTGATCAGCTTGAATCCAGGAAACAACACTATATCCGGCACCAGGATTACTCGCTATTGTTCAATAATTTTCGGGATGCAATTCTGGTAGCAAATACTAATCGGCAAATTATCGATTGTAATCCAGCTTTTGAAGAATTGTTTGGTTACAGTCTGGAGGAATTACAGGGGAACCAGACTATAACAGTATATGGCAGTGAGGAAGATTATAAGAATCTGGGTAAATCAATACAGGATCATAAGGATTCCAAGGGAAATTTCAATTATATCGTAAATTACCGGAAGAAAGATGGAACAGTATTTCCCGGAGAAACAAGTGTATTTTTCAAGCAGGATGATGAGGGCAATGTTCTTGCCTTTGTAGGCTCTATCAGAGATGTGACAGATAGAATTAAAGCTGAGGAATCATTAGAGATCTCATTGACCAAATATATGACGCTTTTTAATTCTTTACCCATAGGTGTAACTATAGCTGATAAAGAAGGTCAGATAGTTGAGAGAAATCAAATGGCAGAAGATTTGCTTGGTATAGCAAAGGGGAAAAAGAAACAATTAATGATCGATGGAAAACCCTGGAAAATCATTCACCCAGACGGGACTGAGATGCTACCAGAGCAATTTGCCCGTGTTCGGGCACTAAAAGAAAATCGGTTAGTGGAAAATGTGGAAATGGGAATCGTGAAAGAAACCGGTGATGTGACCTGGTTAAATGTTTCATCAGCTCCAATACCATTGGAAGGTTATGGCGCAGTTATAACTTTTAATGATATCACTGAAAGAAAACAGATTGAAGCAAAACTAATAGAAAGTGAAGCATTTATAATTAATACCGGAGAGGCGGCATCAGTGGGTGGCTGGGAAGTTGACCTGGTTAACCAGTCTGTTTACTGGAGTGATATAACCCGTAAAATTCATGAAGTACCTGAAGATTATCAACCCACCCTTGAGGAAGCATTAAAATTTTTTCCGGGAGAATCAGGAGAAAAATTAACTGCCGCGATGGGAAAAGCCATCAATGATGGAGAGGGATATGAACTGGAATTAGAGTTTCTCACAGCAATGGGGAAGCATCGCTGGATAAAAACTCTGGCTACACCAGAAATGCAGAGTGGTAAATGCATAAGTCAACTATATTATCAGCCCTCCACAAATTTCGGTGTAATAACACCTCAAAATGTGTAGGGCGATTCACATATCGTGTTAACTTTAAACATAATTAACTAACTTTTTTAACATAACCGT
>Ga0208648_1002177_pt1 | contig 14190 bp, 20 predicted proteins | sample AntAceMetag02UKL_FD_184772 | JGI IMG/M metagenome (GOLD analysis project Ga0208648, IMG submission 184772) | Saline lake microbial communities from Ace Lake, Antarctica - Antarctic Ace Lake Metagenome 02UKL (SPAdes) (version 2) | ecosystem: Environmental > Aquatic > Non-marine Saline and...
CAGACACCGCTCAGGAGGAAAACGCTTGTTCAAAGGGCAAAATCAGGCCATCTTGACGTCAGACCGCAGGCTACTTGGGGAATGTCGGTTTCTAATGGGAAAAATTATTTAATGTTCCAACAATCGGGGCCACAATGAAAATCACAAATATCAGTGTAATTCCACTTCTCATAGTTGTGGCAGCATGTAGCATCCCCATAAAGAATGCCACTGTAACAAGGGCACTTGATGGGACTGTGACGCAGATGACCGGAGTGATCCAGGGATCGCTGGCAGGCGACAGCCCTGTGTCAATGGCCGAGATCGGTTCTGGTGTGACTTGTAGCGGCGCAACCAACAGCTCTGGTGTAGGTTCCATGACCTGCTCAGATGGCAAAGTAATCCCACTGAACGTGCCATCAGACCAGTACGGAAAGTTGAGCGGCGCTTATGTTGGGACTCTGCCTGACGGGACCGTTTACGCCAGCGGCTGGGGAGCTGGTGCCGATCTGGTAAAGCTTGCAGCGATGCTGCCCAACTAAGCCAAAATCTTTCAACGTTTAAATATCGATCAGCGATATCCATGTGTTTGAGAAGTTGCCCTTGGCGGTGTCACCCGTCAGGTAGACGTAGGAGATTCCCAGCGCCGCCGCGACCTGCAGCAGGGTCCGGTATTGGAACAGTTCATAGGTGCCACCAGAATCTGGCGTGGACGGGGTCGACACATCTTCGCCGGGATCGAGCCGCACCACTTGGCCGGGCTCAACCTCCAGCGGGGTTTCCGGGGTAGGATCGTATTTGACATCGGCGGCAATAAATTCCGTTTAGTAGCACGCGTTGTCTATGGCCCGTACTACCGCGTGATGATCAAGTTCGTTGGAACCCACGCTGAATATAACAAGATTAACGTAAACACGATCTAAGAAATCAGGAAGTAACAAATGAAAATCCGTGCCATCAGAACCAATGACGATCTGGACTGGGCGCTTTCGGAAATCGAGCAATACTTCGATGCACCGCCCCCACCCAGAACAGAAGAGGCTGATCGCTTTGATATCCTGACAGACCTCATCGAAGCCTATGAAGGTCGTGAATACGCGATCGAAGCGCTTGATCCAATCGAGACGTTGAAGGTGTTCATGGAAATAAAAAGGAAACGACAGAGTGATCTTGCTGAATTGGTCGGCGGCAAGCCGCGCGCCTCTGAAATCATGAACCGCAAGCGCCCCCTGACACTACGTATGATCCAAAAGATTAATGGCAGCTGGAAGATTCCAGCCTCAGCATTGATCGCGCCCTATCACCTTGAAAGTAATGGTGAGGGCGTCTGACCATCCTTGCCCCCCTGGCATGGTTCCTCCCGGGCGCGATCTGTATACGGGGGGGCTCAGCGCGCCATTTGGCTAGCGCGTGGCTTTTTCACCGGGGAATCCACTTGGAATCCACCTTGGCCAGTTTTTGCCAGAATTATCATACAGGATCAGGGACTTAAGCGATCACCTTTCTGGCTAAAGTGGATTCTTTTTGGAATCCACTTTAGCCAGTTTAGCCAATTTGAGGAATCCACCTTGGCCAAAAGCCACAGTAGAAGCCAGCCAGGATACATGTGACTCCGATTCACATTTTGTGTTGACATTTCTATCCCCTTGACCTACCTATACTCCGAGTCCTGCAGAAGCCGAATTTGATGTCTTGACGGCTGGATTTAGAACGATTCATCTATGCCCATGATCCGCCCCGGCTTTCTTTCCTCAGCAGAGCGCCTCGAGCTTGAGGCTTGCGTGCGCCGTCAGCGCGAAGATCACGGTATTGGGCGTTGTTGCACGGACCCTGCCGGTACTGTTAGGACGGCCCTTTCCTGATCGATTGGATGGCGTTGATGCCGCACAAATTAAATGACGCGTGGCGTCACAAGTTTGAGAAGAAGCGGTATCGGATTTCGAACTGGCCGCAGTATAATGAAAGCCTGCGCCAGCGCGGCGATGTAACGGTTTGGTTGAGCCCCGAGGTAGAAGCTGCATGGCGTGCAGAGCGCCGCAAGACACGGGGTGGCCAGCCGGTCTATTCTGATCTGGCAATCACGGTCTGTTTGACACTTGGCATCGTTTACAAGCAGCCACTTCGCCAGACTGAAGGGCTTGTGCGGAGCCTTGTCAGGCTCATGGGTCTGGATATCCGAGTGCCTGATTACTCGACCTTTTCACGTCGTGGGACTGGGCTGACCTTGCCGATCAGATCGCGTGCTGAAAAGGATGGCCCGGTCCATCTCGTCGTGGACAGCACCGGTCTGAAGATCTTTGGCGAAGGCGAATGGCTGGAGAATAAGCACAAAACAAAGCCCGGACGCAAATCCTGGCGCAAGCTACACCTTGGGTTAGACCTTGTCAGTGGTGACATCGTTTGTTCGGATTTGACCAAGGACGATGTGGGTGATCCGACTGCCTTGCCTGATCTTCTGGACCAGATTGACGCGGATGTGACCCGGTTCATAGCTGACGGCGCCTATGATGGCGACCCCACCAGCGCCCTGCTCGCAGAGCGGTTTGGTACTGCCGTGGAGATCATCATCCCGCCTCCGAAGACTGCGATTTTGAGCCCCAATGCGGATGACAATCCAACGCTTCGCGACCAGCGCATCACCGTCATAACCACTCGTGGTCGCATGGCTTGGCAGCGGAGCAGCGGATACAATCAGCGCAGTCGAGGAGAGACCGTAATGGGCCGTTGGAAGGCAGTCATCGGCCCCAAACTGAAAGCGCGCAGCTTTCCCAACCAAAAGACAGAAGCCAAGATTGGCACCCACATTCTCAATAAAATGACCGGGCTTGGCCACGCCAAGTTCGAGGTCGTCACTTGACCAAATCTACGGGTAAGGGAAAACTCAACCAAACCCTGACCCGTGCAACAAGGCCCCTTTCCAAGGCAAAAATCCCGTAAGACACCATCAGGAAGTTCATCAAAGTAGTTTTTTAACCATTATTACCTCTGTTTTGAGAGTTGGCTTCCGCATTGGTTATTAGCTGGAAGAGCGGATACTGCCTAAGATGCTAAGCGCTGCAAAGATCACGGCGGCAACGCAGACGATTGACGGACCTGCTGGCGTGTCAAAAATGTAGGCCGCCCGCAGTCCAACCAAAGCCGATAAACTACCGATGCCTGCTGCGACCAAAGCCATGCTTTCGGGCGTACGGCTTAGGGGTCTCGCGGCGGCGGCGGGGATGATCAACATCGCGGCAATCAGCAACACCCCCACGACCTTGATCGCGACGGCGACCGTGATGGCCAGCGCAAGTGTCAGGACCAGTTGTTCGCGCTTCGGGTCGATCCCGCTGGCATAGGCGAGATCCTCATTCAGCGTCGCGGTCAGAAGTGCCGACCAGCGCCATCCGATAAGCGCGACGACAAGGGCCGCCCCGCCCCAGATCACCGCCAGGTCCATGCGCGATACGGCCAGGATGTCGCCGAAAAGATAAGCCATCAGGTCGATCCGGATACCCGACAGGAACGACACTGCCACCAGCCCGAAGGCCAGCGCCGAATGGGCTAAGACACCCAAAAGCGTGTCCATCGCGTAACCGCGCCCCGTGAGCAGGTTCACTGTCAGCGCCATCAGAAGCGCAATCACCATGGCCCCGGCAAAGACCGAGATCGACAGGGCCAGCGACAGGGCAACGCCTAGGATCGCGGCATGGGCCGTCGCATCGCCGAAATAGGCCATGCGACGCCAGACAACGAAACAGCCCAGAGGGGCCGCTGCAAGGGCGACACCGACCCCGGCAAGCGTGGCGCGCATCATGAAATCATCGAGCATTATTCGGCGACCTCTGTATGGTCATGGTGATGATCATGATCGTGCGCGCGGTCATGATCATGGCGATACAGCGCCAGCGCCCCCATCGTGCCCGACCCGAACAGCGCACGGTATTCCGGGGCCGAGGCGACCACTTCCGGCGTGCCTTCACAGCAGACATGACCGTTGAGGCAGATCACCCTGTCCGACGCGCTCATCACCACGTGCAGCTCGTGGCTGATCATCAGCACGGCGCAGCCGGTGTCACGCCGCACCGTCTCGATCTGGCGGTAAAAGGCTGCGGACCCCGGTTGATCCAGCCCCTGCGTTGCCTCGTCCAGCAGCAGGAGATGAGGCTTGCCAATCAGCGCGCGGGCCAGCAACACACGCTGGAATTGACCTTCGGAAAGCCGTGACATCTGCGCGCCGGACAGGTCCGGTACGCCGGCTTGTGCGAGCGCCCCGGCGATGGACGCAGGCGCGATCCCACCCGGCAAGCGTAAAAACCGCGAGACGGTCATCGGCAGTGTCGGGTCGATATGCAGCCGTTGCGGGACGTAGCCAAGACGCACGTCGGGTCCGCGCGAAACCCTGCCCCGCGCAGGTTTGATTGCTCCGATGATGGCGCGCAGCAGGCTGGTCTTTCCGGATCCGTTCGGACCGACAATGGTGACGATCTCCCCCGGCTCGACCGTAAGCGATACATGCGACAGGGCAGTCTTCGCGCCATAGCTGACGCTCAGATCATCGACACAAACGAGGCTCATGCGTCCGCCTTTTCGGCACAGGCGGGACAGACACCTTCGGCTTCGACCACAGTGCGTTCGATCCGAAATCCGGTTGCACGTGCGGCAGCACCCAGAGCACCCCGTGCCGGGGCCGATTGCGCTTCGGCAACGACGTCGCATAGACGGCAGATCATGAAGGCGGGCGCATGGATTTCACCGGGATGAGCGCAAGCGATAAAGGCATTGAGCCGCTCGATCCGGTGCGCGAGACCGTTGGTCACGAGGAAGTCGAGCGCCCGGTAGGCAACAGGCGGCTGTGATCCGAACCCTGCATCTCGCAATCGGTCGAGGATGACATAGGCCCCCAGTGCGCGATGCTCCTGCAACAGGATCTCCAGCACTTTGCGGCGCACCGGGGTGAAACGGAGTCCTTCGATGGTGCAGCGCGATTCGGCGGCCGAAAGCCCATCCACGACGCAAGAGGCATGGTCGTGGTGCGCGAAACCGACCGGCGCAGTCGCGTCTTCTGGGACGATGGGAGAACCACTTGTCACGTTATCACGTTTCCTTTAAGAAGGATGCAACGTTATATAATCACATGGAGGACACGATGTCCAGAACGCTCCTGCCCCTTTCACTCGCCACAGCTCTGATGGGAGGAACCGCCCTCGCCGAAGTGCCGCGTGTCGCCGTCGATATTGCTCCGGTTCATTCACTGGTGGCGCGCATCATGGACGGCGTAGGGACACCTGACCTGATCGTACAATCTGGTGCCAGCCCGCATGAATATTCGCTCCGCCCCTCCGAGGCAGAAGCTCTTCAGGAGGCGGATCTTGTCTTCTTAGTCAGCCCCGATCTGACGCCTTGGCTGGGCGATGCGATCAAAACCCTTGCGACCTCAGCATCAGTGACAGAGTTGCTTGAAGCTGACGGGACAATGGAGTTGAAGATCCGGGAAGGCGCGATGTTCGAAGTCCATGAGCATGGCGAGGACGAACATGCAGGCGAAGAGCATGCGGATCACGCTGAAGGAGAACACAAGGAACATGGCGAGGAAGAGGCTGGCCATGAGGGCCACGATCAAGGCACGCATGATCCCCACGCGTGGCTCTCTCCACAGAACGCAGCGACTTGGCTCAACGTGATCGCGGGCCAGCTGTCCGCCGCCGATCCGGAGAATGCCGGGGCTTATTTCGCTAACGCTACCGTAGGCAGGGTTGAGCTTGACGCGCTGACCGCTGACATCAACGATGTGCTGGAGCCGGTGCGGGAAGGGAAGTTTATCGTTTTCCACGACGCCTATCAATATTTCGAGTCAGCCTTCGAATTTCCAGCCTCCGGTGCGATTTCGATCAGTGACGCCTCCGATCCAAGCCCGGCCCGAATTGCAGAAATCCGTGCAAGAATTGCTGACGAGGGCATCGACTGCGTGCTAGCAGAGCCGCAGTTCAACGCAGGCCTTGTCGCTACCGTCCTGGATGGAACGGAAGCGAAAACAGGTATTCTTGACCCCTTGGGTTCCGATCTTGAGCCCGGCCCTGCGCTCTATCCCCAACTCATACGCAATCTTGCATCAACCCTTGCGGAATGCCTGTGACTCAAACATTACGAGAAAACTAAGCGGAAACATCAAGGCGTTACAATCCTGTCTTCGTTGGAAATTGACATCAGCGCGCTCAGACGATGTCTGGTCGCGCTTTTCGTTCCGGTCATCGCCATCGGCTGGACAGCTTCTGTAACCGTCGTCACGATGCACTCGAGGACGACGGCACTGAATTTTTGGTCGCATTGTTGGTGTCAGTTTTGGCTGGTTTTCCGATAGCGAACGCAGACGCCGTCAGCCACCGAACGGAATGACAACTGAGGCACCAATTGCTTGCGATTTCACATCGCCGACATCGAAAAACCCGATTCCGCTGCCAACTTCGATCCCATTGGCGAAGGCGTAATCAACGCCGAGCGAGACCATGCCATCAGAGCTTGCAGCGGAGTTATAGATGCCGGTCAGAGACGCCGAATAGCTCCAATTTCCCATGGAATAGCCACCACCGAAGGTAGCATAGGTGGCATCGCCGCCCGATCCGCCAAAGCCGTCGAAATATGCAAATTCGGCGATAATATCAAAGCCGTTCGAGAAATCATGCTTCACGCCCGCAACGGCACCGGTCTCGTCCGAAAGATCGCCAGTGCCCGCCGAAAGATGCCTAGCGCCGACCCAATAGGTTGTCTGGTCCATTTCCTGCGTCCATTGCAGGGACACGTTGTTCAGCTTGCCAGTGTTGCCCGCCCCACCCGCCGTTGTTCTGTTGCGCCCGCGTTCCGTGAAAAAGGAAGCACTGAGCCCCGTATCGTCGGCGTAAAAGAGGGCAAAAGACAGCGTGCCGCCGGTCGCCCCGATGGGGTAGTCCAACAGGGCGCCAATGACCTCACTCAATTCATAATCCTCGGCCAGCGAGGTGCCATAGAAACCGGGTGCCTCGTCCCAAGCAAAGGCAAAGGTTGGGCTGATCTTGCCAACCGAAAGCGTGGCAGGCGACAGATCGAACCGCAGCCCCAACTCGCTGATGTAAAGACCAACATCATCAAACTGGCGAGATGCAATTGGATCGGTTACAGATTCGAGTGTCAATCCGCCAAACAGCGTAATCCGATCCGTTATCGCGGCTTCAAACGCCGCCTCCGCCTCGATGTAGGTATTCGTCAGTTCTGCGGTGGGGTCGTCGGAATCGACGTTGCTGTCCACGCCGATTTCGACGTAGCCCCCCCCACGTAAAGCCACTTTCCTGTGCCGACGCAGCTGTTGCCGTGAAGATTGTAATGCCAGTCCAGAAGACAAGTTTTGCTGATTTCATGCTTTATATCTTTCTTTGATGTGCTCGTTATATAACGGTGCAATAATACGATATGTTATCACATACTTCATACTGCGCACGCAAATTTTGTCACGACAAAACAACCAATGTAGCTGATAAATAAGCCAAAGCGCCCGAGCGCCATCAGCGACTCCCTATGTTATGAGCGGTTTCCTGGTCGCGGTCATCGGTATCGGCACGTAGCGACCGTACTTCGGGTCATTTACCTGGTGGATTTGAAGTCCTACGTAAAACGCAAAGAAAACGGCATCGGGCCCCACACAGATCTCCTCCGGATAGACTTCGCTATAAAGTATGACCTGCATGACCCAAACCCAATAGTTGGCTGTGACAGTGGCGACATTGTATAGTTCCAGCCCGCACGCCGTGCTACGTTGTAGTTAAAACCCTTGTTTGTCGCTCATCCCAGACTTGGCAATTTGAGGCCCGTAACGTCCGCTTTGGTGACGTCCAGCACCGGTGTCGGGAACTTCAGCATAAATCGGCGTTTATCGTGTTTCAAGACCGTGACAACGGTCTCGAAATCGGGGCATCCGGGCTCATGGCACCGTAATTATGCGACCATAATATGATCGTCGTCGCCAAGCGCCATATGGGCAACCACCCAACCCCTGATGCGGGCAACCTGTTCGGGGTCCAGTGGCGGTCTGCGCCTGAAGAGATTGAGCATCATACACCCCCCGCGCCGAGGGGTGCCCAGAGCACACGGCCGTCTTCGGCGGCAGCAAACAGCCAACCGGTGTCCGGCGTGACCGCCAGACACGTGATCGCCTCAACGCCTTGGCGGCTGATCAGCAGCGGTTCTGCGCTCTTCTCAAGCGTGCTGTAGAGGATCGTGCCGTCTTTATATCCCGCAACGACGGCGTCGTGCTCCGGCAGGCCCGCGACCGCAGTCGCAAGCACGGTACCTCTTCCTGCGACCATCAGTGGCCCACGCCCCATCGGGCCGTCCTTACCGTCGAAGGGCCAGCAGATCGCCTGATCGGCACCGCTGGTGACGAGATGCGGCGCAGCACCAACCCAATCCATGCTCTTGACCTTGACCGGATAGCCGGACATCCGCATGTCGGTCTTGTCCCGTAGACGCCAGCCATGCAGCGCGTTTTCCTGCATGATCGAGACTACATACTTTCCGTTTGGGCTGAACCGAACACCCAGATGCGATCCGGCCCACTTGAGGGCAGTTGATTTCCAGCCGCGACGCGCCCGCGTCCAGAGCGTCACACCGCCATAGTGACCGACCGCCAGACGCTCGCCCTTGTGATCGAAGGCGAGGCCACCAACAGTGCTTGGGTGATCGAGACTGTGGCGGTGACCACCGAAATCCCAAAGGTGGACGGTCTTGCCTACCGAACAGGCCATGCCACCGCCAGCCGCCACAGCGACGGCATCGACCCATTTCGAGCCGAAGCCTTCGATCTCCTCCATCTCGCCCGCGGCATCCGTCCGGACCAGCCGCCCGTCATCGCCGCCGGTCAGCACGAAGGCCCCTTTCGGATCGGCTGCAAGCGACAGGATCGCGCCCAGATGCGCGCGCCGCGCCAGCGGGTCGAAACCGGGCTGGAACAAGCGCAGTACACCATCGCCAAAGCCCGCCGCGACGGCATCGCCAAGCACAACCGCGCCTGAAGGCACGGCAGCGCAATCATACGCCGTCCCCGCCTTCTCAATCGCCGTCGGTTCCAGCGGATCGGCAAAACGCTCTCCCGGACTCATGCGGCTTTGCACGCTTCGAAACCTTCCTTCAGCGCCATGCCGTCCAGATTACGCCCGATGAACACCAGCCGTGAGCCGCGCGGTTTTCCTGCTGGCCAAGGGCCGAGAAAGTTGCCGTCCATCAGCATGTGTACACCCTGAATAACATAGCGCTCTGTCTCGCCCGCCATATCGAGGATGCCCTTGGAGCGCAGGATATCCTGCCCGCGGGTTTGCAGGAGCCGCCCGAACCACGCCTGGAACCTGTCGGGATCAAGGGGTACGTCGGACGTCAGCGAGACACTCTTTATATTATCGTCATGCTCGTGCTCGTGGCCGGTATCGAGGAAATCCGGTTCGAATTCCAGGACGCGCTTGAGATCGAAGGCGTTCTGACCCAGTACCTGATCCAATGGCGCTGCGCATTTTTCGGTACGGAAGATTCGTGCATAGGGGTTCATCACCCGGATGCGCGCCTCAACCTTTTCAAGCGCCGCCTGGTCCACCAGATCAATCTTGTTCAACAGAACGATATCGGCAAATGCAATCTGCTCCGCTGCCTCGTGGCTGTCGGTCAACTGGCCTTCCAGATGCCTTGCGTCCGCCACAGTAACAATCGCATCCAAACGGGTCAGGTCGGCCACGTCTTGATCGACATAGAAGGTCTGCGCCACCGGCGCCGGGTCGGCAAGGCCGGTCGTCTCGATCAGGATCGCGTCAAACTGGCCCTTGCGCTTCATCAATCCCGCGAGGATGCGGATCAGGTCGCCGCGAACGGTGCAGCAGATACAACCGTTGTTCATCTCAAAGATTTCCTCGTCCGCATCGACGACAAGCTCATTATCGATGCCTTCCTCTCCGAATTCATTGACGATGACGGCGTATTTCTTGCCATGCTCTTCGGTCAGGATGCGGTTCAAGAGTGTGGTCTTGCCCGCGCCGAGGAAGCCGGTGAGGACGGTGACTGGGATCTGGTCGGTCATGGTATAGTCTCCTTATTGTGCGAGCGCATCCGCGAGGGTGGTCGCGTTGTGGCGCATCATTTCCAGGTAGGTGGCCGCAGGGCCGTCGACGCCAGATAGGGCATCGGAATAGAGGGTGCCGCCGACGCGTGCCCCGGTTTCCGCCGCGATCTGTTCGACAAGGCGGCTGTCCGTGATGTTTTCGACGAATACCGCCGACACCTCGTCCCCTCGGATCTGAGTGATCAGGGCGGCGACGTCCTTCGCCGATGCCTCGCTCTCGGTGCTCATGCCTTCGGGGGCGAGGAAGATCAGACCAAAGGCGTCAGCGAAGTAACCAAAGGCGTCATGCGACGTGACGACCGTGCGGCCGCCCTCGGATAGGACCGACAGCGCGGCTATAATCTCGGCCTCAACCGCGTCAATCCGGGCGAGATAATCTGCGGCATTGGCGGCATAGGTCTGCGCGCCTTCGGGGTCGGCAGCGGTCAGCCCAGTCTCGATGTTGGCAATATAGATCCGAGCGTTCGCAAGACTTTGCCATGCATGGGGATCGGCACCACCGTGGTTGTCGCCTTTCTCCTCGCTCTCGGCGTGTTGCTTTTCTTTGCCATGATGCTCACCCTCCACCATCTCCAACGGCGTGATTCCATCGGTGGCGACGATGACCGGCCCGTTGTACTCGGACGCCTCGACCAGCCGGTCGAGCCAGCCCTCGAATGCCAGACCGTTCACGAACAGCACACCCGCCTCGGCGACCGCCCGCGCATCCTGCGGGGTAGGCTGGTAGACATGCGCGTCGCCGTCTGGGCCGACCAGCGTGGTGATCTCGACCCGGTCGCCGCCCACCTCCGCAACCATGTCGCCCAGAATCGAGAAGGAGGCGACGGCGGCGAGCCTGTCCTGTGCCATCACAATTCCCGGCAGGATTAGCACAAGGGCGGCGGATGCGAGAAAAAAATGGCGTATGGTCATGTGGTGAACCTTTCAGGATTCGAGGTGAGGGCGGGGCAGATATCGCGCAGCGATACTGCCGACCGGCCCGAAGAACAGCGAGGCGATGTAGACGGTTCCAGCGGCAAGGATGATGGATGGCCCAGATGGCAACCCAAAGTGATAGGAGGCGAGAAGTCCGGCAACAGAGGATATAAGTGCAACCGCGGTGGCGGCGGCGATCATCCCCGCTATGCCATGCGCCCAGAACCGCGCGGCGGCTGCGGGCAGGATCATGATGCCGACAGCCATCAGTGTGCCGAGCGCCTGAAATCCCGCGACGAGGTTCAGCACAACAAGGCCGAGGAAGGCAAAATGCACCGGTGCGCTCCACCGGCTGACCGAGCGCAAGAACTGTGGGTCGACACATTCCAGAACGAGCGGGCGATAAAGCAGCGCCAGTGCCAGCATTGTGACCGTCGAGATCGTGCAGAGCAGGATCAGTGCGTCGTCGTTCAGGGCGAGCACCGTCCCAAACAGCACGTGCAGCAGGTCAACGTTGGAGCCACGCAGCGACACGATCATCACCCCGAGCGCCAAGCTTATCAGGTAGAAGGCTGCCATCGACGCATCCTCGCGCAGGACGGTCACGCGACTGACGAGCCCGGTGAGCAATGCAACGGTCAGTCCAGCGACGATACCGCCGATGGTCATTGCCCCCAGCGACAGCCCCGAAATGAGGTACCCGACAGCAGCCCCCGGCAGGATGGCATGGGCCATCGCATCTCCCGTCAGGCTCATCCGGCGCAGCATCAGGAAGAGGCCGACGGGTGTCGCTCCAAGCGAGATTACTGCACAGCCCAGAAGCGCGCGCTGCATAAAAGCGAATTCAGCGAAGGGCCGGATCACGGTGTCCAGTGCGCTCATGCGACACGCCCCCGGCGCGGGCCCGATGCGCATACCGCAGCCCGGTCGTCGAAGGCCTCGCACATCTGGCGGGCGCGAAACAGGTTCTCGGTCGTCAGCACGTCGGCTGTGGGGCCATGGGCTATCTTTTCCCGCGCAAGAAGCAATGTATGCGGAAAATTTGCGCGCACAGCTTCCATGTCATGCAGCACGGTCAGGATCGTGCGCCCCTCCACGTGCCAGCGCCGCACAATAGTCAGTAGGTCGGCAGCGGTTCGGATGTCGATGGCCGTAAAAGGTTCGTCGAGCAAGATCAAATCAGCGTCCTGCAACAGCAACCGCGCGAACAGTACACGCTGCATCTGGCCGCCCGACAGCGCACCTATGGCACGTCGGTCAAAGCCGGTCAGGCCGACAGCGGCCAGTGCTTCGGCCACCGTGATGCAGTTCGCACCTCTGACAGCGCGGAAGGCTCCAACCTGCACCCAGAGACCCATAGCGACGAAATCGAGCACGGACAGCGGGAATGTCCTGTCCACTTCGGCGAGTTGTGGCAACCAAGCCACACGATGTGCCTTAACATCCACATATCCCTCCAGCGGAGGGAGCGCGCCGGTGATGGCCTTCAGAAGCGTCGATTTGCCCGCGCCATTAGGACCCACGACCGCTGTCAGGCTGCCCTTCTCAAGATGCATATCAAGATGGTGAACCGCAGGATGGCGGTCATAGCCGAGGGTGAGGTCTTTCAAATGCAAAACCACGGATCAGCCCGCAATCAGCGCGAATGCGCTCCAGAGCAGCACGATAGTCACTCCAGCGACCAAAAGGCGCGGCACAATGCCGGATAGCAACAAACTTCTCATGTCCGACCCTCGGCGCACGGCTTACACCGGCAATGCACCTCGGTTACGGGGCAATCGGAGTCAAACCCGGTCGCGCCGAGGACACCGCTAATGGCAGCCAGTGCCTCGGCTACTGCACGCACCCTCGGTAGAGCGTCGCGATGCGTATAATGCTTGTTAGAAGAGAACTTCATTACAGGACCGTTGGGTTCGGCGCATCGCCATAGACCACGGCCGGGTCGAACAGCTTGCTGTCTTCGCAGAACGTCAGAGCCTCATCGGCAACCGACCCGACCGGAACGCGGCGATAGAAGCAGGACCGATAGCCGACATGGCACGATGCGCCGTTGCCCGCGACTTCGACCCGCAACCAGATCGCATCCTGATCGTCGTCGATCCGCATCTCGATCACACGCTGAACAAGGCCCGATGACGCGCCTTTGTGCCAGATGGCCTGCCGTGTGCGACTGAAATAATACGCTTCGCCCGTCTTGATCGTCCGTTCGAGCGCTGCGGCATTCATCCAGCCGATCATCAACACCACTCCATCACCTGCGTCCGTGGTGACGCAGGGCATCAGACCGTCCATTGGAAAGCAGGGCGCGAGCAGACTGCTCTCCTCGACCCCGACGATTGTGCGGCGGGGGTGAAAGATAGGGTCGTGTAAATTGTGTTCATTTGTCATAAAAAATAAGTTATGTCATAACATAACGTATTACAATACCTAAATAGCCTCCTCGGATCAGGCAAAAGACGACCAGTTCAGCCGCTATCTAGATAGCCTTCTCCAGGAAGAGCATGAACGGCAGAACACCCGTGAAGTGCAGTTAACGACCCCACCCGCTCTTTCAAGGTTAAACATGTTATGTCATAACATATTACGAATCATTTGTATTTGGAGCTGATACAAGCATGTCGCAACCGGCTTCCCCAACAGACCCCCGCCTCCCAGTCACACTTCTGACTGGCTTCCTCGGCGCGGGAAAAACGACGTTGCTAAATGCGGTGCTCGGGGCGGCGAAAAGACCGAAGATTGCCGTCATCGTGAACGAATTCGGTGAGGCCGGTCTTGACCACGATCTGATCGAAGCGGTGGACGAGGAGATCGTTCTCATGCAGTCGGGCTGTCTGTGCTGTTCTGTCCGGGGCGATCTGGCGCGCACGATGGCAGACCTGATCGACCGCAGACAGAATGGAGACATCTCCTTCGAGCGTGTGATAATCGAGACGACCGGCCTGGCCGAACCTGGGTCGATCCTGCAAACCCTGCTGGTTGATCCATATCTTGCGCGCAACGTGCGCATGGATGGCGTCGTCACTGTTGCGGATGCCGCCACCGGGCAAGACACGCTCGACCGCCAGTTCGAGGCCGTTTCGCAGATTGCGATGGCGGACCTGCTGGTGCTCAGCAAGACTGATCTCGTCCCGGCAGCGACAGCGAAGGCCTTTGAGACACGGCTCAGCGCGCTTAACCCAACGGCG
>Ga0208648_1002179_pt1 | contig 14183 bp, 12 predicted proteins | sample AntAceMetag02UKL_FD_184772 | JGI IMG/M metagenome (GOLD analysis project Ga0208648, IMG submission 184772) | Saline lake microbial communities from Ace Lake, Antarctica - Antarctic Ace Lake Metagenome 02UKL (SPAdes) (version 2) | ecosystem: Environmental > Aquatic > Non-marine Saline and...
AACGATATGAGCAAGGAGATACATCAATGGACAAACAGGAAATAATTGAAAAAGTATCCGGTTTTCTTCGCAAAGCAACCGCCAAGCCGGATCTTGAAATCAACCCGGAAGCCAAGCTTATTGATCTGGGACTGAACTCCTCCGGCCGTCTCGAGCTGTTTGCCATGATCGAAGACGAATGGGATCTAATGCTCGACGAAGACGATCAGGACGACGTTGCAACATTCAACGACGCTGTTGCCCTGGTTGAAAAAGAAGTAGGCTAAGGAAACAGTTTTGCCCGACAAACATCAAAAAGCCGATCCGGTTTCCGGGTCGGCCTTTTTTTAACGTTAAAAAAAACTTTTTATTTTAATGACAGCATTAACAATTTATAGATATACTCACTCCATATCCCCCGCTGACACAGAACCGGCCACACCCGGCTTTCAATATACTGCGGCAGCTCTTGCACAATCGGCCGCGCGACGCCAGATTCAGAAACATCAATTCAACAGCTGATCAGAACAAGGAGAAGCCATGAACTGGATCGGATTTGTCAGGCTGATGCGCTCTATCTACGGAAAAGAGCTTCCGGACCTCCAGAAGATTCAGGACCAGGGGCTTCTGGCCGTCAAAATTGCACAAGTGTTTGCCCTGCGCATTGATTTCCTCAACCGCGAAAAATGCCAGCACCTTGCACGCCTGTACCGCCACACGGTTGAGATCCCTACGGAAGACATGCATCGCCTGTTGCGGCAGTATACTGATGATGACTTTGCCAATTGCTTCGCCAGCATTGAAGACAAGGCATTGGCATCGGCATCGGTCGGCCAGGTTCACAGAGCGCAGCTCAAAACCGGCGAAGAGGTTATCATTAAACTCATCAAAGCAGACTGCAAAAAACAGTTCGTGCGTGATGTACGCTCCATCAAGCGCCTTTTCCAGATGGCGATCATGTTCTATCCAAAGTTGCAGAAAGTGGCCGATCCGGTAGGGATACTAGAAAATATTGAGGACTACACCCTTACCGAACTCAATTTGCTCAATGAGATCAAGGGGCAGGACGTCTTAAAGGACATCTATCTCAAAAACCGCGACCGTTATGACCTCTCGAAGCTCAAGTTTGCCGAACTGAACCGCGACCTTTCCAATGAAAACGTTCTGGTTGCTGAATACGTAGACGGCAAAACGTTTGATGAGTTGCTGGAAAAGGGTCAGATGTCCTACGATCAGCTGCTGGAACTCTTTCATATTCACGGATTCTACATGTTCGTCAGCGGAACGTTTCACGGTGACATCCACCCCGGCAACATTATTCTCAAGGACGATGATATTTATTTTGTCGACACCAGTGCCATCAGCCACTCCGGGCCGACGATCCGGCTTGGTCTTTTTGATTTTTTTACGGCCCTGGCCTACTGGGACTACGGCGAATGTGCTGCCTCTCTGAACAAGATGGCCGACACGAGCATCACAGGGAAAAAATTCGAGGTCTTCAGGGAGAAGTTTGTTGCGCTGTATGCTGACTTTTCTGAAAGCACGGTATCACAGGTCAGCCTGACACAGAAGATGATGGAAACCATCAAACTCGGCGTACACAGCGGGATGATCTTTGAACGCGGAATTTTCGCCATCATCAAAAGCCTGATGTACCTTGACGGCATGGTGCTACGCTGCAACCCGGACGCAATTTTACTGCGCGACATGCGGCAATTTATCGGTGACACACGAAAAATTATTGATGAAGCAACACCGGAGGATACATCTTCTTAGGCATACCTGTAGGTAATAAAGAAATTAGTTTTTTTGGCTTGAGGTTTTTTCAGGCTGTTCAAAAAAGGGTGGATGCAAGGCACGCGCAGTCATGAGGAATGTTAAGCGTAACGCAGCAGACGAGCATTTTTCAACAGCCTAGCGGGCCGGGGCAAGGGTGCGAATCATCTCCATCAATCCGGCAATATCCCCGTCTGGTATTCTGCCTGACTGTGCATAGCGCACAGTTGCATTGCGATCAATAATAACAATCGTACTTGTATCCGATTCGGCACCATAGTTCGCGAACATTTTGCCAGACATATCAACATAGAGCTGTAGTTTCAACTTGCTGACGTTATCCTGCACCCCTCGAACACAAAACCCCTTAATCGGCCAGGGATATGCAAAACAGTTAATAACGGGAACCAGGGCAATTTTGCGGCGAAGACGTTCATCTGCCGTAAAGGTTTGCAACAACGCATCCTTAAAGGGCTTGTTTAGTTCTTTGGTCTCGCGGGATTCGCAGGTTATAATAATAACGCTTCCCGCAAGCTCTGCTGAGCGCAGCACCTTTGAGTCGTCATAGCTCACCTCAAATGCAGGTGCCGGCTGACCAGCCTTAATTGTTTCGGCACGTGCTGGCAGCGCCACGCAGCAAAGCAGCGCAACAACCACAAAGCTAAATGCATATCTCATAATATATTCCGGACAGTAAGCTACGGACCTATGCAAAATCCGCCTTTTCGGGCAGGGGCCCAGGTGGTATGAACGCAACGCCGTACTTTTCACACAGCATGTTTGCAGAAATGCGAGCAGACTCATAAATAGTCGGCAGACCGCTTCCCGGATGCGTACCGCCGCCTGCGAGATAGCAATTGCTGAACTCCTCAAAACGATTATGGGGCCTGAAGTACATCATCTGAAACAGGTTATGTCCGATATTGAACGTTGCGCCCTGGTAGACATTGTAGTCCTGTTCCCAGTCTTTGGGCGTAATCACTTTCTTCACCTCGATATGCTCACGGATATCCTTCAGCTCCGTGCGTTCCGCGACCAGGTCAAGAACATGCTCCGCAAAACGTTCCTTTTCCGCTTCCCAATCAATAGTGCTACGGTTATTGGGGACAGGGGTAAGAATGTAGAGAGCCGATTTCCCGGACGGTGCCAGGGTCGGATCGGTCACCGAGGCATTCTGAACATAAAATGAATTGTCTTGCGAAAGCTTCAGGCTTTTGAAAATCTCCTCAACATTGGTCTTGTAATCCTTAGCAAACATAATATTGTGATGCGGGATGTCGTACACCTTATCAACGCCCAGATACATCATAAAAATTGAACAGGAATAACTCATAGAGTCAAATTTTTTCTGTGTGTACTTTTTGAGATACCCCGGTTCGCACAAATTGTTCATAGCATGTGAAAAATCAGCGTTGATAATATAATCATCAGCGCTGCAGAGCTCACCATTTTCCAGTTCAACTGCCTTGATAGCGCGCCCCTCGGTAATCAAACGCTTGACCGGGGTGCTGGTGCGGATTTTTACACCCAACTCTTCACACACCTTCTTCATAGCAAGCGATATGGCGTTTAAACCGCCAATCACATGGTAGATGCCGTGGCCGTGTTCAATATAGGGCACCATGGTGAAAGCGGCCGGGCAGTCCCATGCCGACATACCCAGATACTTTGCCTGAAAGGTAAAGGCAAGCTTGAGCTTCTCGTTTTTAAAATAGCGCCCCAGCTGACCGAACATTGATTTTCCCAGAGACAGGTATGGCAGGGCTTTCAACAGAGCCGGGCTGAAAAGATCAAGGAATGAAGAGTAGGGTTTTTGCAAACAGGGGAAAAGCATTTCAAAACGTTTTTTTTCAGTCTTCAAAAAACGTTCGTAGCCCCCTTCGTTGCCGGGGAACAATTCTGCGATCTGCTGCTGCATGTGCTGTTGATCACTGGTTGGAAAGATGTCAAAATCCGGGAAGCGCAGACGATACATGGGCTCAAGCTTCTTCACCGTCATATAATCCTCGGCCTTGCGGCCAGCTTCCTCAAACATCTCCTTGAGGGTAAAATTCATCATCAAAAACGTGGGGCCTGTATCAAAAGTGTAACCATCAAGATGAATGGGCGCGTTTCTGCCGCCGACTTCGGACTCTTTTTCAAACACAGTCACTTCAAAGCCACGTTTGGCCAAAATCATAGCGGATGTCAGGCCGCCCGGTCCCGCTCCGATGATGATTACTTTTTTGCCTACCATGAAAACCCCTCTTCCAAAATGCAGTATTGGATAGTTAAACTTTTGAATGATTCTATCGGGTGGCGTGCTTATTTGTCAAACGAATACTTGCGGAAGATACATTTTGATAGGGGATGGTTATTGAAGAATAAAGTATACCTTGCGGGTTGCACCCGCCCTACAAATTATTTAATAGTGGGCCTTGCCCGGCCCGGCACCCTTATATTGAAAAAGGCCAGATCAGCGGCGCAAGCGCAACACACACACACCCGATAATCAGATTAAGCGGCACACCGATGCGCAGATAATCGCTGAACCGATAGCCGCCCGGCCCATAAACCATAAGGTTGGTTTGATAACCTATCGGGGTTGCAAAGCTGGCCGAGGCCGCAACCATAATACACATAACAAAGGGCATGATACTGACGTCGAGTTGCTCGGCTGTTTGCATGGCAATCGGAAAAAACAGCGCGGCAGTGGCGTTATTCGTGATGGCGGCGGTAAACACACTGGTGATCAGATACACCATCGCCAAAGCGACCCAGGGATGCCCTCCGGACAGACTCAAAAAACCTCCCGCCAACGCGTTTGCCGCTCCGGTTTTATCAAGTGCCATGCCGAGCCCCAAAGCGGCGGCGATGGTCAGCAACACTTCCCACTCAATGCTGCGGCGGGCGTTTGCATGCGAACAGCAACCCGTTATGAGCATCAGGCCCGCTGCCAGCGAGGCGGCTTTCAACATGCTCAACCATCCCAGACTAGCAAGTGCGACCATGCCGATCAGGATTGCGAATGCCACCGGGGCCTTCTCAAAACGCCGAGGAGATGAATCGCCAACCTCGCTTACCAGATAGAAATCGCGGCTGTCCTTCTGACGCGGTATGAAACCGGCATGCGCCTCTACCAGCAAAGCGTCACCCGGGCGCAGCACAATATCTCCGAGCCTGCCCTGTATGCGCTCGCCATTGCGCGCAACCGCAACCACTACAGCGTTGTAGCGATCCCGAAAGTTGCCCTCCCGAATCGATTTTCCAATCAAAGGGCAGGTGTTCGATACAACCGCTTCCACAAGGCAGCGCTGATGCCGGGGCGTATCCAGCTTGAAAATCTGGTCCGATGCCGGACGCAAGTCCTGATAGCCATACAAGGTTTTAAGCGAGTCAATATTGCCCACAAATACCAGGCGGTCGTTGGCCCGCAGTACCTCATCAGGTGCAACAGCAGTAATAATGCGATTATCGCGTATCACATCCGCAAGAAAAGCACCCGGCAACTGACGCAACCCGGCGGCTTCAATGCTTTTATTTTCAATTGACCCACCCGGTGTGACCTCTAGCTCCAGGGTGTACTCTTTCGGATCCGACACAATTTCATCGAAGCCCTTCCGGGACGGCAAAAGCCGCGACAGAACAACAATAAAAAATATACCCACCACCGCCAAAGGCACCCCGATTTTGGTAATTTCAAACATGTTCAGGCCGTCAGTTTGATAACGGGCCTGCACCATTCCGTTTACAATCAGGTTGGTGCTGGTACCGATCAAGGTACACATACCTCCGAAGATGGAAGCATAACTGAGCGGGATGAGCAAACGGGAAGGCTGCACACGGATACGACGGCACCATTCAGTGACAACCGGAATAAAAAGGGCCACAACAGGCGTATTATTGAGAAAAGCACTGAGCGTGCACACCGGCAGCATCAGGCGCATTTGGGCCTTGCGATATGATTTCGGGCGCCCCAGTACATGGCGGGATACCCAACTAAGACCGCCTGTATCTTTCAACCCGGAAACGACCACATAGAGTACTGCAACAGTGACAACCCCCTGTGAGCTGAAACCGGAAAGTGCCTCAAACGGATCAAGAATGCCGGAGATCAGCAACACGCCGAGGCCGCCAAGAAACACATAGTCTGATGGCAGACGGGTACACATAAGGACGATAAAAATGGCAACAACAATGCCCATTGTCACCCAAGCCTGCCATCCAAGCTCAACTAATGAAAGAGTATCCATGCTGCGATCACATCTCCTGTAAATCCAGACCAAAGCCCTAAAGCGTATATACCCCAATAAAACAGTCTATTATTACAGCACATATTGTAACGTATTGACACATGCCATGATAGTGTTTTTTGACTGCGGCGGTTTACACCGGGTAAAATGTAACACCTGATAGACTCGAAACCGTTTCAGCCCTATACAACAACTTCCTGCAGCACTCTACGGTTTTTGCTGGCAACGGGGCTTACTGATATGCTATCTATACCGCAATGATCTCGTACAGTAAAAGCTGATCCGATCAATCCTGTAACAACCATGGTTTTACTGTTTGATGCACAACGCTGAGATACCATTAACATGAATTTTTATTTTAAACGAATACTCATGACCGTGCCGACCCTTTTGGGCATCAGCATCATTACCTTTGTGCTGCTGCAGGCCCTTCCGGGAGATCCGGTTCAGGGCCTGGCCGGTGACCGGGCCGATCCGGCAGTGCTGGAACGCATCCGGCGGGACATAGGCACTGACCGCCCGATTGCTCTGCAATATTTCGGTTACCTGAAACTACTCATGCAGGGCGAACTGGGCCGCTCTCTCTATACCAACAACAGCGTTCGCAGCGATATCACCCAAAAACTTCCCAATACGATCCTGCTGGCCGCAGCTGCCATGCTGTTTTCAACCTGCTTCGGTATCCTGCTGGGAATCTTCATGGCCGTCAAAAGAGGAACAGTCTGGGACCGTCTGGCCCTGATACTGTCCACCGGTGGAATATCCCTGCCGGTTTTCTGGCTGGGGCTGCTGCTGATATACCTTTTTTCCTTTAAGCTGCAGCTTTTTCCCCCGGCCGGCATGGGCAGCGGCTTTGGAGGGCTTGTTTTTCTTGCGCTACCGGCTGCAACGCTTGGCCTGAGTTCAGCTGCAGCTCTGGCGCGCATTACGCGCACCAGCATGCTGGAAGTGCTCTCACAGCCCTACATAACAACCGCCCGCGCCAAAGGCCTGAGCAGCCGGGTGGTGGTCTTTAAACATGCTTTTAAAAATACCTTGATCCCGGTTGTCACACTCATCGGCCTTGATTTCGGCAGTTACCTGAACGGATCGATTCTAACAGAGACAATCTTCGGTTGGGATGGAATCGGACGCTACGCGGTTGAAGGCATTTTTCAACGTGACTATCCGGTAATCATGGGCTGCGTGCTCACAGGAGCGCTGCTATTCGTGCTGGTTAACCTTGCGGTTGATCTGCTCTACGGCATACTCGATCCGCGCATTTCACACTCACCGGCGGAGTCACAACCATGACACACGCCCGACGTTTCATACGACATAACTCGACCCTGTGCACATCAGGACTCGTGATCGTGTTGCTTTTCGCGGTGGCCCTGGCCGCTCCCCTGATCGCTCCCTTTGATCCACTGGCCATCAACCTTGCTATCGTCAAACAAAGCCCCGGCCCCGAACACCTGTTTGGCACCGACACTCTGGGACGCGATATCTTCAGCCGGGTTATTTTCGGTGCACGCACTTCACTGCTGATAGGGCTGAGCGCAACCGCGCTGTCCCTGCTGATCGGCCTGCTTGCGGGCATGCTGGGCGGCTATATCGGGGGAAAAACTGATACGTGCATCACTATTATCACAGATATTTTCCTGGCATTTCCCAGCCTGCTGCTAGCGATAGCCATATCCGTATTGCTACCGCCGGGTTTACTGTCGGTTACGTTGGCGCTTTGCCTGGTTGGCTGGGCATCATTTGCCCGGCTTTTCAGGGCAATGGTTATTTCACTCAAAGAACGCAGTTTTGTCGAAGCAGCCAGTGCCATGGGCTGTTCACACCTGCGTATTATGACCCGGCACCTGCTGCCGCACTGTTTGCCGATCGTCATGATCGCAGCCACGATCAAAGTAGGCGGTTTTATTCTGGCTGAATCCGCACTCAGCTTTCTGGGCCTTGGCATTCAGCCACCCGCGCCGACCTGGGGCGCGATGATCAGTCTGTACCGCAACTATTTATCTTCAGCTGCCTGGATGATATTTTTTCCGGGCATGGCAATCGCGCTTACGGTGTTTGCTTTCAACATATTCGGTGACTGCCTGCGAGACAAACTTGATCCCAATCTGCGCGTATAGCTACAGCCTGCACACTGTTCAGGCACAGAGTACTGCCGGGGGATGCTTCCTGATATTTGATGATTAGAGGGCACTGCAAAAAGAACTGAACTAACTACGGTAAGGTACGGAGGAAACGCGTATCATAGAATAAACTACTTATCCTCCAGCCACTGCCGAACTTTTTCCAGCTTCGGATCTTTAAGCCACTCCTCAACCTCGGCCTCTTTAACCTCGGTCTGCTCGGCTGCAGTGAGCATATCTACATCTTCCTTATCCTCAAGCCAATGAACAAGCTCCCCAAGGGCTTCCATTCTCTCAATGAGATCACGATCCTTCATTCGTTGTGCTTTCTCCAGTGAAATAACCCGCATTGCGGTTGTGCTCCTTTTTTTGTTCCTCGACTTGATTATACATCTAATGTATCGGTGCGCCATCCTAAAAATTTAGCCCTATTCTTTCCAAATCTAAAAAAAATTTTTTATATAAATACTTGAAAAAACTTACTAAATTTGCTATTTTGCAAATACTGGCAATATTTACACACGGTAAAACAAAAAGCTATTATCTGCACAAGGAAAAAATTGCCAAACATGATATTTTTTTATGTTATTTAAAATAATTATCATAATATATAATGCAAAATATCCCTTAAATAGGTTTTAAATTACTTAATTATATAATTTTATATTTAAAGCAACCTCAATCCACACAACTAAAAAGTCCCTTGAATTCGCGTATGACTATTGAAATCAATGTAAGCCAATTTGAAGAGGCACTTTCGTGGCCGAAGGTTTTCGGCAATGCCAACCCGGTTGTATGCGAGATTGGAAGCGGTAAAGGCCGTTTCCTGATCAGTATCGCCAGTGCGAATCCTGAGCTTAACTATCTGGGCATTGAACGCGCCGCCAAATATCACAGGCTTATCCGCCAAAGGGTTGAGCGCAGGGGCCTCACAAATGTCCGCCTGCTCAATACTGATGCCTCGCATTTTATACAGACCTATGTCCCGGCCCTATCGGTACATCAGTATTATATTTTGTTTCCGGACCCCTGGCCCAAAAAACGCCATCGCAAACGGCGCCTTGTAACTGATGCATTTCTTGATCAGCTGTTGCCAACACTTGCTCCCGGCGGCAGCATTCATTACAAAACCGATTATCTGGATTATTTTGAACAGATACTCAGCGTATCTCGTGCGCGCCCTGACCTCGTCGAACTTCAGTGCCGCACGATCCTTTCTGAACAAGTAGACCCTGAGACGGCGGACACAAACTTTGAACGCAAATATCTGCTCCAGGGCCGCCCAATTTACACCGCAGACTATCAAAAAACTACTGCGTAATGCCCTTCCACCGTCGAACCTGCATCGAATTATCATAAAAAATTATATATATCTTCAACGTGCACATACATCGTGAAGCAAATCACCGGTTGTTTTCCGAAACAAATATTGCTATAGTTTTTACAAGGGCATGTCGCGTAACACGCCACAAAAAGAGCCGTTGCGACCCTGCACAAGCATGAGATTGTTTAAATCTCCAGCATTAAAAAATTACCTAATAGGAAGTCATTGCTATGATTCTCATTACCGGAGCATGCGGATTTATCGGCAGCGCACTGGCCTGCGCTCTCAACAGGCAGGGAGACACTGATCTTGTATTGTGCGACCGCTTCGGGCAGCAAGAAAAATGGAAAAACCTGCTTGGGGTGTCCTTCCGTAAATTTATCCATTGCGATCAGCTGTTTGATTTCCTAGGGAACGCTCAAAATGCCGGGCAGTTGCGCGCGATTATACACCTGGGGGCCTGCTCGGACACTACGCAGACCGATATGGACTACCTACTCGAAAACAACGTTAATTTTTCAATCAAGCTATGCCAGTGGGCCCTTGATAATGATGTACGCTTTGTGTATGCATCTTCGGCCGCCACATACGGCGACGGTAGCCACGGGTTCAGCGACGCCGATGAAATGACGCCGCAGCTCAGACCGCTCAACAAGTACGGGTTTTCCAAATGGCTCTTCGATATGTGGGTACTGCAAAACAACCATCAAAACCACATCGCCGGCCTGCGCTATTTCAATGTGTTCGGCCCCAATGAATACCATAAAGACGCCATGGCCAGCGTAATTTTTCGAACGTTCCCGCAAGCCCTGAACGACGGCAGGGTTCGTTTATTCGAGTCACATCGCAACGACATTGCACACGGTGAACAGGCCCGTGATTTTATCTACATTGATGAAATTATAGATATAACCCGCTATGTGCTGCAAAACCCACAGGCCAACGGTATTTTCAACGCCGGCACCGGCAGGGCGCATACCTTTAACGAACTGGCCCGCGGAATCTTTGACGGACTGGGCAAAAAACCAACCATTGAATATTTCCCCATGCCCGAAGAGCTGCGCGGACGCTATCAGTATTTTACCTGTGCGGACATGAGCCGTTTGCAACAGACCGGATACACACCGGGCCCTGACCGCTTTCAGGAATTTGTTGCACGCTATGTCAAGGACTACCTTGTACCGGGATGTAACTATTACAGCCAGACCTAATCAGCAACACATTGCTAAACTACATGACGGCTTTGTAAAGCCGTCTTTTTTTAACCTATTACATACGCGTTGATTTGTTTGCGGAGAAACACAGATGGAAATAGCGTTAGCAGAAGCTGAAAAAATATTCGAGCAGGCTGTTGCAAAATCCGGCACAGATGAAATAACCCTGTATGACCGCTTGATCAAATACATTGGCACAAATGAGTCCCCCGAGCTTCAGACGCTGTGCACCAAAGCGCGCCTCAATAAAGGCATCGGCCTCGCGCAGCAGAGCAAGCTGCAGGATGCCCTGGATGTTTTTGAAGACCTACAACGCTCATGCTCTGACTCAAAACACCTCGCCATACGGATCCTTGCAGCCACGGCCATGGTTAACCGGGGTTTCGTGCTGGCCCTGCAGCAAAACACTCTGCAGGCCCTGGCAGCCTATGATGAGGTTGTTGACCAGTTCAAAGATGCCGAGGAAATTGAGTTGCAGGAACAGGTTGCAAAAGCACTGGTCAACAAGGCCTGTACATTCGCGCGCAATAACCGTACCACTGAAGAATATGTTGTTTTTAATGATCTCATGAACCGTTTTGCAGCCGCCCGGGACAGTCGGCTGCAAGTACTGGTTGCGAAAGCACAGCATAACCGCGCCTTGGCTCTTGATAAGATGAGTAACACCGCAGAAGCAGATAAAATCTTCGAAGCCATTGCTGGAAAATTCTGGCAATCCGATCACAGCGAGCTCAAAGAACTGGTAATCCACGCGCTTGCGCAAAAAGCAGAGTTGCAGGCCCGTCGGGGTAATCGCAACGAAGCCAATGCTAACTATGACCGGATTTTAGATCACTACGGCGATGACCCGGACCAGAAACTTAAGGAGCACCTTGACCGAGTACGTTTCAACCGCGGTTTCAGCTATCATTTTTAGTACTGCTTCCCCTCTTCTTGAAAAGCAGCACCCTCCCTAATGATGTTTAAGAGGCTTGAGCCCAAACGAAGCTCGAATGGCATTTACTTCGGCCAAAAGGTCCTTTGCGATCATAAATAATTTACCGCATTTACCGGTTGAAATTCCAAGGGTTCGGGCGGTATCGCTAAGGCTGCCGCGCTGCATGTACAGCAAGTCGAGCATAGCAGCACAAAAAAGCGCATACAATTCATTCTTTGGATTCATCCTCTGAACAACCGGCTTGAAATATGGCACTAGAGCATCCGGTAAATTCCAGCCGTTAATCGATTGGGCACGCAAGCGCATGGCAATCATGATTTTCAAACGGCGGCAGGCACGTGCGCGGTTTTCATGCTGCGAGCGGCTTTCCTCGGCAACAACCGCCAGGCCGGTTAGCCTGTGCGTCAGGCGCACGGCGCTGTAGGTACGGTTACGTTTCTGCCCCCCGGGCCCCGATGCACTGTATACATCAAAATCGCATTGTTTCAAGAAGGCCAAATCCGTTATTGTCAAAAATGGATATGCGCCCTGCTCGTTAATGGTGGGGGCATTTGACATGGTAGTTTATACAATCCGCAAAAAAGACTCTTTTAAAAGTTCATCTGGCATACTCTGCCAATACACAACCCGCTGTCTCGCATAGCGCCCTTCGGGTGCTCGCACCATCTTCTGACCCTTCATACACCGATATACTATATCTATTTTCCAGCCTTTCCAAATCAAAAAAAAGGCAGGGCCTTGCGGCCCTGCCTGTGGTAGATCCCTTTATGCTGTTTTTCTATGTACCCTATTGAACCTCGAAATAATAGTAGCTCGGCGCATACGTATACTGAGAAACACAATCCGCTACATCAAATCGAAACATATACGTGCCGGCCGTCAAACTAGAACTAACAATAGGCAGCGTAACAGATGCATACGAAGTCTCCCCGAATAAACCTTCGCTCGGGGTAAGCCATGTCCATTCCTCCTCACCAAGCTTTCTATACCGGGCACGGTGTGTACACAGTCCATCTTCGCAAGAGGCATAATCATCGCTGAAAGTCCACAAAACGTTATAATCTTTATTCAGGACAAAAGCGTTTGATTCAGCTCTCGGCAACATCGGCCACGTACCGGCTGCCAGAAACGGACCCGCTTCGATTACCGGGGGATCATCCGTAACTGGAACCCTGAAATAAGACAGACTTGAAACCGTCTCCTGCTCGGCGCAGTCCTCCACCGTAAACTTCAGAGCATACGTCTTTGCATATTGCAGCTGCCCAAGCTGCTCAACCGGCAACTCAAATCCGGCATACCAGTCACAAATTAGATTTGCATCAACAGTAAGAGCTGTCCACGTACTCTCACCTACGGCCAGATACTCAGCCTTATAGGTACAGTCTGCGTCACATGCAGCGTAATCATCACTGAAAGTCCACAAAACGCTGTAATCCCCAGTCATGATCATGGGGCTATCAGGATCAGTCGGCAGAACCGGCCATGGACCTGCTGCCAGAAAGGGGCCGAATCCAACTGCGGGAGGATCGTCTGTTTCGCACATATTCTCCATGCATACTTCACCTGCTGAGCAATCGCTATTCACCCTACACTCGGGAAGAAACTTCCAAATGAACACCGAGCCTGAGCTGCTGTCCTTTGCAAGGCTGGTATCATAGACGGTTCCCAAAATTTCCAACTCTCCATCGCCATCAATGTCATAGAGCTTAACCTCTGCTGGCATACAGGCCGGATCTTCATACAGGGCAGCCCGCTTAAACTTTAACGAACAGGCCCCATCGGCTTCCACCGCTTCATAATAATATGTTGATCCGCGCCCGTCACCGGCAACAACCATATCGGCTAGTCCATTGCCGGTAATATCACCCACCGCTGAAAAACCGGGTGAGCCCTGCCCGAGCGGACCACCGGGTCGATCAACCAGGTAGGCATCCCCCGTATCAATAGCAACTGGAGCCCAGTTCGCAGTTTCATACGGATCATCGGGAATGGTCAGGTAATACACACCCGAGGGCCAAATTCTTAAGCCTGAATCCGCAGGATATTCCTCCTGATGATTATGGCTTGTAAAGATAAGCTCATTGCGACCGTCATTGGTAATATCAGCCGGGAAAACCCCGAAACCCTTGCCCATAGGGTTTGAGGATGTATACCAATTATCAATGGTAAAGCGTTCCCACCCATAGTTTGGCTCAGAAGCCAGCACAGCCTGCCCCGGATTCTTAAACCACACAAGGCTATCGCCATACGGATCACTCCCATCAGGAGCACCCTTAACAGTCATAAAGCCAGGCACGGTTATAAAAAACTGGGGTCCCAGCACGTCAAGCAAACCGTCATCATCAATATCTGCCATGCCCATCAAAAAACCAGCGCCATCGCCAATATCATAAGGCCCGGAAAAACCTGTCGGATAGGTCGTTAGATCGGTTTCAGCCCTGAACCACTCAAGCCACATGTACTGCTGTTCGTACAGCAGGGGTGCTGTGTCCCTTGCCTGCCAGATTTCCATTGAAATACGGGTGGTAGCAAAATCTTCGCGTCCATCGCCATCAAGATCAATAAAATAGGCCTGATGATATGAGGCACGACGCTTAG
>Ga0208648_1002180_pt1 | contig 14181 bp, 10 predicted proteins | sample AntAceMetag02UKL_FD_184772 | JGI IMG/M metagenome (GOLD analysis project Ga0208648, IMG submission 184772) | Saline lake microbial communities from Ace Lake, Antarctica - Antarctic Ace Lake Metagenome 02UKL (SPAdes) (version 2) | ecosystem: Environmental > Aquatic > Non-marine Saline and...
AGAAAAACTTTTTTATTTTAAATGTGCCCCAGGATTATACAAAAGAGGCCATTATCAAAGAAAAAGCTTGGCATTGCCCTGGAACATTTTAACCGGTCAAGCCAGCTTTTAAAAAATATCTATGATCTGGGGGCTGCCATTATTGCCTTTGAAAAAAGAATGGCATGATACTCATCTGGATTAAGTCAGACCATTGACTTTAGTTTTGGTTTAATTTATTTGTCTATTCAAGGTTACATGAAATTACGGCACAAATGACAACACGCATAGGGAGGAATCGCATTATGACAAAGGAAATCGGTTTTGAAATGGCAGCATCCAATCTCCGCTTCGGGCCAGGTGTGACCGCTGAAATCGGCATGGATCTCAAGGATTTGGGTGTCAACAAGGTGTTGGTGATGACGGATCAGCGATTAAGTAAACTTCCCCCAGTTGCTATAGTAATCAAATCCCTGGAAAGCGAGGGAGTTGATTATACATTATACGATAAAGTACGCGTGGAGCCCACGGACCAGTCTTTCAAAGAAGCCATCAGTTTTGCAAAGAAAAAATCCTATGATGCATTCGTAGCTGTGGGCGGTGGGTCAGTCATTGATACAACCAAGGTCGCCAATCTGTACACCACCTATCCCACGGACGACTTTTTGACATATGTTAATGCTCCCATCGGAAAGGGCAAGCCCGTTCCTGGCCCTCTGAAACCCTTGTTTGCCATCCCCACCACGGCTGGGACAGGCAGCGAAACCACGGGTGTGGCCATTTTCGACCTGGAGGAAATGCACGCCAAAACCGGCATTGCCAACCGTCATTTAAAACCTAGCCTTGGCCTTGTGGATCCTGATAATACACTGACCATGCCCAGGATGGTAGCTGCTTCCACGGGACTTGATGTGTTTACACACGCCATTGAGTCCTACACGGCAATACCTTACACAGATAGAGAAAGACCAGAACGACCCATTTATCGTCCGGCTTACCAGGGATCCAATCCCATCAGTGATATCTGGGCATTACAGGCCCTGGACATCATGTCCAAATATTTCGTAAAATCCGTAGAAAACCCTGATGATAAAGAGGCCAGGGGATGGATGATGCTGGCGGCAGCTTTTGCAGGCGTTGGTTTTGGCAATGCCGGTGTTACCCTGCCCCATGGGATGTCCTATCCTGTTTCAGGATTGGTTCGTGACTATATTGCACCGGATTATCCAATGGATCACCCCATTATCCCCCATGGTATTTCAGTTGCCTTGAATGCACCGGCAGTCTTTCGTTTCACTGCATCCTCAAACCCCCAGCGTCACCTGGAAGCGGCTAAAGCTCTGGGTGCCGATATCACCAGCGCAAAACCCGAAGATGCAGGGGAAATTATCGCACAAACTGTGATTGGATATTTCAGGCGTTTTAATCTGCCCAATGGTTTAAAAGATGTGGGATTCAGCGAATCCGATATTCCCAGACTCGTGGAAGGAACCCTTCCCCAGCATCGGGTGACAAAACTCTCTCCCCGACCTGCAGGAGCGGATGAGTTAGCGGGCATTTTCAAAAATGCTATGCGGTATTGGTAGAAAAGCAATTAAAATTCTAAACAAGGATGGCCTGCAAGAATATTTTGATCAGGCCATCCTTTTTATACTTAAAGATCTGATACAGAATAGTTAAACGACAGGTCTTGGCAATACTCCTGCCCGCTCGGCAATCTCAGGGACCATGTGTTCCCATTCAATGGCCATCATGTGAACACCTGCCACCCCTTCCATTCCCTTGAACTCTTCAACCTGTTCCAGGGCAAAGCGTATGCCCTCTTCTGACTGGTCTCTTTTATCCACACCTTTGAGACGTTTGACCAGGGAATCCGGGATATCCATACCCGGTACATATTTTGACATGAAATTTGCCATACCAGCATTTTTCATGGGTGTCACCCCGGCCAGGATATAACATTTCTCATGGAGTCCCATGTCCACGACCTTTTTCATAAAATCCCGGAATTTGTCCATGTTAAAAATACACTGGGTCTGTATAAAATCTGCCCCTGCAGTAATTTTATTGGCAAGCCTGTACACCCTGTATTCATAAGGATCAGCAAAGGGATTGCAGGCAGCACCGATAAACATTTTAGGCGGGACATCAATGTCTTCGCCATTCATGAACTTTCCCTGGTCCCGCATTTTCTTTACCAGTGCGATGAGCTGCATGGAATCAATATCATGAACATTTTTTGCCTCGGGATGGTTTCCAAATGTCTGATGATCACCGGAAAGACAGAGTATGTTCCTTATACCAAGGGCATAGGCCCCTAAAATATCGCTCATTATGGCCAGACGGTTCCGGTCCCGGCAAACCATCTGAAAATTGGGTTCAAGTCCTTCTTGAATCATCAGTGCAGATCCTGCCATGGAAGACATTCTGACCACGGCTGTCTGATTATCCGTAATATTTACCGCATCCACATTGCCTTTAAGATATTTAAATTTTTCTTTCAGATGTGCAACATTGGCACCCTTGGGTGGGCCGCATTCCCCTGTAAATGCAAAATGTCCGGCTTTCAGAACCTTTTCAAGATTACTACCTGATTTGAGCTTACTCATTTTGGTTCTCTCCTTTGTCTGTTAAATATTTCCCTGAACCAGTTCTTCCCTGATACTTTTTCTCGGTCCGCCATGTCTTGCGCTTTTCCAGTTTTTTACCCCCTTGACACCCATAAGATCTGCAAGTTTTCCAGCTTCCATTTTCTTTCTGACAATCAAATCCCAGATGCAGACTATCTCTTTATTCACTTCACAAATCCCCTGGGATGATCCGCCACAGGGACCATTCATAAGGCTTTTGGCGCATCTGGCAATGGGGCACAGCCCTCCAAAATCATGGATGGCACAGGTACCACAGCCAGCACACCGTTCTTCCCAGACCCCGTGTTGAGTGGCACCACCCAAAAAAGTGGTGTTGACACCGGGATAAAATGTCTGGTCAGGATACATTTCAGATAAAAACTGGGGTCCGATACCACAGGCAAGAGAGATCACTGCATCATAATTTCCCACTTTTTCACTGATACCTGCTATATATTCATTATCACATTGTCTTTCCAGAACTTCAATTTCAATGTCAATGTCTTTTCCCTGTTTTTTTCTGGCAATTTTTATTGAGGATGCCAAAATTTCAACCTCTTTTAATCCCCCAGCATTGCAGACTGTGACGCACCCCTTACACCCGGCGATGAGAATTTCCTTATCGTCTTCTACCATGGCCAGGATCTCTTGAAGAGACTTCCGATCTGCTACTATCATGATTCACCTCTATATTTTTTTTAAGTTGTGTCGAAAACTCAAATTTTCCAGCACAGCTTAATTTAAAGTTTCACGCCGCATTGTTTTTTTTTACCGGACTGGGCCCCAACTCCCTGATTTGGGATACCATCTCATTGGCAATTTCGGCAAATCTTGCTCCCTGGGCACTGGACAGGTTATACATTTGTACCCGTTCAGGCTCAATGCCTAGCTCTGTCAATGTTCTTTTAACATATTCCACCTTTCTTCGGGCCTTAAGATTGCCTTCAATATAATGGCACTCACCTTCAAGGCATCCTGCAACATATACACCGTCCGCTCCGTCTTCAATTGCATTTAGCAAGTGAAGGATGTCCACCCTTCCCGTGCATGGCACCTGAATGATTTTGACATCAGCAGGATAAGAAAGTCTCATGGAACCTGCCAGGTCCCCGGCTGCATATGCTCAATATTGACAGCAAAAAGCGATTATCCTGGGTTCAAATTCTTGGGTCATTATTAACCTCCGTTTTTGGGGTCAGGCTTGCGTTGTTGCGTTATTATGTTCAATACCGCAACAACGCAAGCCTGACCCCAGCTATGGTTTATGCCTCTTGAAAAAGCGCATCTGTCTTTGCCATTATCTGCTGATCAGTAAAATGATTTAGTTTAATTGCCTTACCCGGACATTCTGCCACACAGGCACCGCACCCATGACACTCGGATGCATCAATCTGTGCATATCCATCCGCATGAATATAGGGTATGTGATAAGGACAGGTTCGAACACAGGTCAGACACACCGCACATTTTTCAGGCGTGACTTCTGCCACCACACCACCCACCATCAAAGAATCCCTTGAAAGAATTGTCATAGCACGGGCAACGGCCGCTCTTGCCTGGGCAATACTTTCTTCAAGGGGTTTAGGATAATGCGCCAGACCTGCCACAAAGAGCCCATCAGATGCAAAATCCACGGGCCGAAGCTTTGCATGAGCTTCCACCAAAAAACCTTCATCGTTTGTCGGTACTTTGAATTTTTCAAATAATTTCTTGTTATCCCCCGGAACAACACCCGAGGCCAAAACAACAAGATCTGGATTAATGGTTACCGGCATCTGGAGAACATGATCTATGACAGCGAACTCAAGCTCTTTGTTTGAATTTAACCTCAAGATCGGCATTTTTTCAAGGTCATATCGAATGAAAAGAACGCCTAACCCCCGTGCCTCCTGGTAAAGATCTTCCCTGAACCCATATGACCGGATATCCCGATAAACCACATAGACCCGTTTTCTTCTATCCAATGTTTTCAGCGCAATGGCACTTTTCAAGCTGTGGGTACAGCAAACCTTGCTGCAGTATGGATTTTCATTGTTTCTGGACCCAACACACTGGATAAAAACAATGGACGTGGCTTTTTTAATGCGTACGTCCTCTTCCCGCAAAGCCGCATCCATATCCAGATGGGTAAGCACATCCGGGTGCTCGCTGTAGAGGTACTCATGGGGTTTGTATTCCATTCCCCCGGTGGTAAGGATGGCTGCACCATGTTCAATAATGGTCTGTTTTTCATTTTGATTGGTTTTTAAGGTGGTGACAAAATTTCCCATGGAGCCTGTAAAAGACGCAACTTCAGTATCAAGGTACAAGTTGATGGATTCACTGGCATGGGTTTTTGCGATCAGATCCTCAAGATATGTTTGTATTTTTTCTCCCTGCCAGGTGGTGTTCAGATGCCTGGCAATCCCGCCAAGCACAGCTGCTTTTTCAACCAGATGGACCTCAACTCCCTGGCTGGCTGCAGTAAGCCCAGCTTCCAGACCTGCCACACCACCTCCCACCACAAGGAGGGAGTTTTTAATATCAAGGCTGACCTGATGCAAGGGTTCCACAAGTGCTGCTTTTGCCACTGCCATTCGAACCAGATCCTTTGCCTTTGCAGTTGCCTTTTCCGGTTCTTTCATATGGACCCAGGTGTTTTGATCACGGATATTGGCCATTTCAAAGAGATACTTGTTCAACCCTGCATCCCTTATGGTTTCCTGGAACAATGGCTCATGGGTCCTGGGAGAACAGGCTGCCACAACAATTCTGTTGAGCTTGTGTTCCTTGATAATTTCTTTCATATGATCCTGGGAATCCTGGGAACAGGTGAACAATTTGTCTTCCACATGAACAACATAGGGTAGTGTGCTTGCATAATCCCTTACCGCCGGCACATCGGCTATTCCACCGATGTTGATACCGCAGTTACAGACCCAGACACCGATTCTTGGGTCTTGCCCTGAAAAATCAGTTTCAGGCGGAAGTTCCCTGGTACGGGTCTGGCTCCATCGGCCATCCTTTAATTGCATTGTGGCCGTGGCAACTGCGGCAGAAGCCTCCATAACAGAGGAGGGGATATCTTTGGGTTCCTGGAAAGCACCACAGACATAAATGCCTTTTTTACTGGTGCACACGGGTGACAAATTATCTGTCGCAGCAAAGCCGTGAGAATTGAGTTCTATACCCACTTTCTCCGCAAGTTTTTGAGCATCTCTGTTTGGCGCAAGCCCAATGGAAAGGATCACCATGTCAAAAATTTCTTCCACCATGCTCCCAGCTTCCGTGGAGTAAACAATTTTGTATTTATCTCCTGATTCCGGAAAAACAGAATGGATTCTGGATCTGACAAATCTAACACCATGGTTATCCTGAGCCCTGATATTGTATTTATCAAAATCTTTGCCATGGGTTCTCATGTCCATGAAAAATATGGCTGCATCCAGTCCCCTGGCACTGTGTTCTTTTGCAATCACTGCCTGTTTGTTGGCATACATGCAGCAGACACCGGAACAATAGGAATGATCTCCTTTATTGATGTCCCTTGATCCCACACACTGAAGCCAGGCAATCTTTTTGGGTTCTTTATGATCAGACGGGCGCACCAGGTGGCCGTCATAAGGTCCTGAGGCAGACAGAATCCTCTCAAATTCCAGGCTGGTCATAACATTAGGGCTGTGACCATAACAATAGGTTGTCATCACAGTGGGTTCGAAAGGCATAAACCCGGGAGAAAGAATAATGGCACCCACGTCAATGGAATGCACCCGTTCTGCCATGGAATGATCAACGGCATTTGCAAGACAGGCATCCACACACTGCATACACTCTGAGCAATACCCGCAGTTCAGGCATCTTGCTGCTTCTTTCTGACCTTCTTCCCGGCCATATCCCAGTTCCACTTCATCAAAATTACCCACCCGTTTTGCAAGGGCAAGTTCCGGCATTTTATACCGGCTTTCGGGCTCCATGTCTTCCATTATGGGTCGGAATTCAGGATTTTCAACCACGGGAAGCTGCCTGCCTTCTTCCATGTCCAGGCCTTTTAAATATCGGACAATGGATTCTGCAGCCTCCATACCGGCTGCAATGGCGCCAATGGCAACACCCGGGCCTGTCTGGACATCACCGCCTGAAAAAACACCTTTCATGTCCGTGGCAAAGGTAATCGGGTTGACCTGAGTGGTGTTCCATTTGCTGATCGTAAGATCCTCACATTTTTCAATGGCCCGAAGATCAGGCTGCTGGCCGATGGCAGGAATGAGTTGATCCATTTCAATGTCATATTCACTGCCAGGAATAGGAACAGGACGCCTTCTGCCCGAAGAGTCGGGTTCACCCAATTCCATTTTAATGACCCTTAACGCCTTGACATGTCCTTTTTCTTCAACGACCATCTGGGGGGCTGCAAGATAAGTGATCTTAGTGCCCTCCTCTTCTGCAGCAACAATTTCCTCTTCCCAGGCCGGCATCTCTTTTCTTGTTCGGCGATATAGAATGGTAACCTCTTTTGCACCCAGGCGAACCGCAGATCTTGCCACATCAATGGCCACATTACCACCGCCGATGATGCAGACTTTTTTGCCCACTTTTGTTGTTCCCGTAAGGTTGAGCTCCCTTAAAAAATCAACCCCCTGGCAGACCCCTTTAAGATCTTCGCCGGGAATACCCAGTTCTATACCTTTATGAGCACCCAGCCCCAGGAAGACCGCATCAAACCCGTCAGCCATGAGGCTGTCCAGAGTGAAATCTTTGCCAAGACAGGCATTGAGTTTTAGTTCAACACCCAGGTTGGTAACAACTTCTATATCTTTATCAAGGACTTCCCTTGGCAGGCGGTGTTCAGGAATACCGACTCTAAGCATGCCGCCTGCCTGGGGCAGGGCTTCAAATATGGTAGCATCAGCCCCCTGCTTTGCCAGGTGAAAAGCAGCGGAAAGCCCGGCCGGGCCGGAACCGATGACGGCAACTTTTTTACCTATCTTTTGAGCACATTTAATTTCCACCTGTCTCGGGTCAAAAGAGTCTGCTGCAAGACGCTTTAAGTCTCGAATGGCAACTGGTTCATCCACCTGGCACCTTCGGCAGGCATCTTCGCATTCATGGGGGCAAATCCTTCCCAGCACACCCGGAAGGGGGAGCTGCTCCATTATAATTTCAAGAGATTCCTTGTATTTACCCTCTTTAACCATCTGAACATACCCCTGGACATTCAGCCCGGCAGGACATGTCAGACGGCAGGGGGCCTTATCTTTTTTCTCAATGACATAACCCGATGGCATGGCTTGTGGATACAGCTTGAATGCCGATTTCCTGTCCTGCAGGTTTTCATCAAACTGGCTGGGAAGGTTCACTGGACACACTTTTGAGCATTCTCCACAGGCCGTACATTTTTCAAGATCAATAAATCTTGGCTTTTCTTTTACGTTTACGATAAAAGCCCCTTCTTCCCCTGTAACATCTTCAATTTCTGTCATGGTCATCAATTCAATATTAAGATGACGTCCTGCCTCAACCAGTTTTGGAGAGATGATACACATTGAGCAGTCATTTGTGGGAAAGGTTTTGTCCAGCTGCGCCATTGTGCCGCCAATGGCTGTGTTTTTATCCACAAGATATACAAAATAACCTGAATCTGCCAGATCCAGTGATGCCTGGATACCTGCGATGCCGGCACCGACGACCATTACCGACCCTCTACCGTTTCTGGTCCCTTTTTCGGCCATTTGGATCCCTCCTTTTTATAATCCCACGAGGGCCAGATCCGGCCCGAGATAGGTTCGTTCAGTTTCAGCAAGCACGCCCATGGCAAGACAGATAATCGTCCAAAGATGAACCACATGGTAATTGCCGCCATAATGTTCACCAATGTCTTCAATCTGACCGTGACAATTGTGACAGGGTGCAATCACGTAGGCTGCACCCGTTGCCATAATCTGGTCAAATTTTACTTTTCCATAGGCTCTTCTCTGGTCAGGGAATCCGGCCTGCAAAGCACCGCCACCACCACCGCAGCAATAATTGTTATCCCGGTTGGGTATCGTATCAATGAAGTTCTCCTCGCCCACAATAGTTTTGACCACAAACCGCAAGTCATCCACAATTTTATTGGATCCGCTTTTCCTTCCAATATTACAGGGATCCTGTACCGTAAATTTTACCTGCAGATCTTTATTCCAGTCAGCGTTTACTTTCAGTTTACCCTCTTTTATCCACTGGGCATAAAGTTCAATAATGGTTGTCAGTTCAAACTTGTGGGGAATATCAAATCTTCGCAATCCTTCCAGGATCGCAAAATATGAGTGCCCTCACTCTGTGTTGACCACAATGGGACTTTTTAAATTATTGTCCACATGGTGAGCAAACTCCTCTATAATATATTTCCATCCCTCATTATCAGCCATGAACATGCAGTAATTTTCACCAGCCCACATAACTGAGGGATAGGTCCAGTCGACACCAACCATATGAAGAATTTTCCATAAAGGACCCATTTCTTCTGGCTCTGTCACCGGTTCCCTGGAATTCTGATTCACCACCATTGTGGCACCGACCCTATCCAAAGTGACATGAAGATCCTCAAACCCCGGATGCTCTTCCCGGATTTCCTCGGCTACATCCAGTATAGTGAATTCAAAATCATCCTTCTGGGCACCCATGGCACTGCCCGTTCTGATATGCTGATCACAGGAACCCAATATCCCCTTAGGTCGTTTTTCCCTGGGAACATTGGCGCGCATATTATAAATCAATGCAGGGATATTAATGTTCATGGGACAGGCTGAAACACATCGTCCACACATACTGCAAACCCATTTCCAGTTAGTCTTGAGAACTTCATTGTCCATTCCCAAGTTCAACATGCGAATGAGCTTTCTGGGATCCATGCCTAACAATTCCGAGGCTGCGCACCCTCCAGTACATGTCCCGCATGTCAGACAAAGATCAAAGTTCGCCTCAGGCACCTTTTCCAGGACCTCATCTTTAAATTCTATGTCAAGTTCATCAATCTTAATCGCCTCTGCCATTTTAAAATTCTCCCTTATCTTAATTTGGCTGCATTCAGGTACTCCACAAGATTATCGACACCGCCGATGGTAATAATATGAACCCCCTGGCAAATATCTTTCAGGTTGTTAACAGTATCGGCAAAAAGCTCCATGCTTGCCTTTTTTTTATTAGGGGATTTCATCAGCTTCTGAATGACCCATTCAGGTACAAGCCCGGATTTAAAATGCCGGTTCAAAAATTTACCCATCCCTGCTGTTCTCAAAATCATGACTTCTGCAATGACAGGGATTTTAAAAGGCTCAACCTGCTTCATGAACCTGGCAAACTGGTCAACATCAAAAATAGGCGTCGTCAAAAAATATCCAGTACCCACATTCATCATATCTTCCATTTCTTCCATGCCGCGCTTTGGCATGTTTTTCCCCCAGGGTGTTTCAACCCCTGAACCCAGGACAAATTCAACCTTGCTGTCAAGCTCTTTTCCTTCAATTGTAACCCCTTGTTTCAAATGATCCATCACAGATGCCAGTTTTCCCGAATCAACATGGAAGAACATTGATTCCTGCAACGTATCCCCGGAAATCCTGTAATCTTCTGTAAATACCAGAAGGTTTTCAACACCTGTATCATGGGCAAGCGTCAGATCCTTTTGTAATTGGAATCGATTTTTATCTCTTGTCGTGGTCTGGTAAATCGCGTTCAGATTATTCTTTTTAAGAAGGCCACATGTTTTGATGGTATCGCTCACAACTCCCTCGAACTCTATTTCAGAGACAGCAACACCATCCACACGGCCTTTTACCCTGCCAAGGCTTGCCATAATCACCTCGGGCTCCTCATCACCGAGAGGGACCTGCACTTCCGACGTCACAACAAATCTCTTTTTTTCCAAAGATTCTTTTAAATTCATGATCCGCCTCCTTCCCCTTTTAATCCGAGTAGTTTGGCCACTTCATCCTTGAGCTTTGACAGAGGCAATGGCTTTGAAAAACAAACATCTGCCCCATGTTCCTTCATCTGGGCGAATTTATCATCATCCAGATATGCAGATAAAACGATAATTTTTGTGTTTTTTGTTTTTTCGTTTGCCTTGATCTTTTTACAGACCTCATACCCTTTGATATCCGGCATCATTATGTCCAGAATTAAAAGATCAGGATGAAAATGATTGACCTGAAGTCCGGCCTCAAAACCGTCCGAGGCTGAAAGCACCTCATAGTCGAATTCATCCTCCTCTAACGCCTGTACAATTGACTCAACAATGATCATGTCATCATCAACCACAAGAATTTTTTTCCGGGCGCTTTCATCTTTTTCTTCAGGGATCGGGATTCCCTGGCTTCTCATAAAAGTTTCAAGATCAGACTTTTTTATCCTGCGATGTCCGCCAACTGTGCGATAGGCCTTAATGTGTCCGGCTTCCACCCAGTTTATGATGGTTTTCGACGAAACATTGCAGTATTTGCATGCAGTGAATACAGTCAACGTGTCTTCCATAACACCTCCTTTTTTGGGGATCTTGTTGGTTTAGTTATTATAGTTATTATATAAAATATATCTTGTCAAGCAATTATTTAATACTATAATAACTATAATACACATAATAACTCCCTGAAGATATCGAGCACCCTCCCCATTACAAAGGGGTTTAACATATTTTGCAATATGGACCGACAAAAATAAATTTTTGTCGGTCCTAAATATTTAATTGGAAAAATATCAGGATTTTAGAAAAGAATTGAAAAAACTGATTGAAAAATTTTCAAAATTTCCAATCAAGAACTATTTGCCGGCAATGGGAAGCGTGATAGTAAATTTTGTCCATTGCCCTTCTTCAGATTCAACTATAATGTCTCCACCATGGTCTTTGATAAAGCCATAACAGACAGAAAGCCCCAGACCTACACCCTGGACGCTCTCTTTTTTAGTGGTGAAAAAAGAATCAAAAATCTTTTTAATATGGTCAGGACTTATACCTGTCCCTGAATCCTTGATAATGATAAAAAGTTTTTCAGAGACAACTTTTGTTGAAACTTCAAAGTTACCGCCATCTGGCATGGCATACATGGCATTGGAAAACATATTGATAAATACCTGCCGCAATTGATCCCTGGATGCCAGAATGACTCCCGGGTTCTCTGCAAGATCCATGATTACTTTTATACTGTTTTCCCTGAACCGTTTTTCATATAACATCATCAGTTCATCAATGATCACATTAATATCTATTTCTATGCGTTTGTCCTGATCCGGTTTTGAAAAAGACAGCATTTTTTTCAACATGTCAGCCAGACGTTCAATCTCAGACAAAGACATATCTAAAAGTTTTCGCCTCTTGTTTTGAGGAGAAATTTCGGTTTTCATCAATTCAAGGGTGTTCATTATCCCAAACAGCGGGTTGTTGAGTTCGTGTGCAATCTGGGAAGTCAGCCTGCCCATGGCAGCCAGCTTTTCTGACTGGAGCAGATGCTGTCTTGCTTCGCTGAGTTCTCGTTCTGTTTGAAGCTGTTCCTTTAAATCAACAAATAAGCCAACAGTTGCCAGCTCATCGCCTTTTTCATCATAAAGGATACTGGCAGAAAGGTTACCTTCAACTAACTCACCATTATTTTTTTTAAAATTTAATACATAAGAGTTCAGCTTGCCCCTGCCCCCGAATTTTTCATCCCTCATCATCTCCATGACACTCTTGGCCACTTTGTTTGAAAAAATCTGCTGGATGGTCATTTTTTCAACCACCTGGTCAAATTTAACTCCAAAAATATCTTCAGCACTCTTGTTCCACAATTTGATAATGCCCTTCATATCCATAGCCATAATGGCATTGGGAGAACTTGAAATAATTTGATCCAAAAAATCATGGGCTTCTTTTATTTCAATCTGATGTTTTTTTCTCCGGGTCTGATCCACAACGATCCCTTCATATCCTAAAATATCCCCGGTGGTGTCGTACCTTACAGTACTTGTTAAAAGGATATGGATTATGTTCCCGTCCCGACGTCTCCACTTCAACTCGTAATCAACTACCTGGCCTTTTTTTTCTATGATTTGTGTGTATTTACGCCTGTCTTCAGGGCTTAAATAGACATCCCTTGCCAGATCAAGGGAAAGAAATTCTTCCTTATCTTTGTACCCGAGCATTTTTAACAGCGCAGGGTTTACATCGAGAAATCGTCCCTGCTTACTGCTGATAAACACGCCACACCCAACATGTGCAAAAAGTCTTTGATAGCTTTCTTTAGAAGATTTAAGTTTTTCTTCCTGCTGCACTCTGCGGGAGATATCACGATATATGGAGAGTTTGGATATGGTTTTGTCCTGGTTGGTAACAGGGAGCTCTGACAGGACAAATGTTTTATCAACAGATTCAATATGGACTTCACTGTGATGGGTTTCATTATTAATAAAAACTTCATCATATTTACACCAATGGCAAGGCTTATCAGACTGAATCAATATTTCATGGCATTTCTTGCCAACCCCCTCACCAAACAACTCTTTCATAAATTTATTCATGTATTCAACGGTATAATCGCTATTGATAATATAGATACCATCTTCAAACGCATCCAGTACATCCAGGAGTCTTGGGGTGTTAGCAGCCATTAAAAATCTCCTTTAAACTAAAAAGTAAATTATTTTTAAATAAATACTTGCAGTTTTATTTTTTGTCAAGGCCAGCATCACCAGCACATTTTTTTAGCCAGACCCATAGTTTTTTAATCTATTCACTTTGGCTTCCCTCTTTCAGAAACCTTTTGAGTATGATAGTAAAATACCTGCCAAGGATTGCAAAGGAGCATTAATGAAAGATCATTATATACCTGAAAACAAATTTCCCATTAAGATTGACCACAACGTATTAATGTTAGGCAATTATTTTTTCAACCTGTTTCTGATTATCGGCAAACGCCACTCTGCCCTGTTTGAAGTGGGTGTTTCAGGCATCGTTGATACAGTGATCAACCAGTTGGAACATCTTGATATCAATCCGGATTTTATAATCCCTTCCCATCCCCATTCCGACCATATTACAGGGCTGCCAGGCCTTGCCAAAAGATATCCAAAAGCTCGAATTGTTGTTGCAGCAGGGGCAAAAGAATTCATTGAGCACCCCAAAGCCGGACCGCTGTTGATTAAAGAAGATATGTTCATATCAAAAAGACTGGCCGACTTCAACATCAAACCCGGCAGGCCTTCCCTGGAAAAAATTCCAACTCTTGACCAATCCCTGGTCATTAACGACAAGAAATCAATTGATCTTGGCCGGATCACATTGGATCTGATCAAAGTAAAAGGCCATTCCCCTGGAAACCTTATGGGAATTTTAAACTCAGAAAAAATCCTGTTCTGCTCTGACAGCCTTGGATTTCATTTTCCAGGCCGGGGATATCTGCCTTTATACTTCACCCATGCTGATGCATATCTTTCAACCCTTAATTTTATTAAGGAGTTTAACCCTTCCATTATCTGCCCTGCGCACCAGGGCCATATGGCAGGGAAAGATGCGGCAAACGGAATCCAGGAGTCCCTTGATATTTCACTCAACACCATTAAAAACATAAACCAATCGCCTTTT
>Ga0208648_1002184_pt1 | contig 14159 bp, 13 predicted proteins | sample AntAceMetag02UKL_FD_184772 | JGI IMG/M metagenome (GOLD analysis project Ga0208648, IMG submission 184772) | Saline lake microbial communities from Ace Lake, Antarctica - Antarctic Ace Lake Metagenome 02UKL (SPAdes) (version 2) | ecosystem: Environmental > Aquatic > Non-marine Saline and...
TGCAGTAACTTACCTCAAATACAAAAAAAAAATGAACCCAGCGCACACATATCACATATACAGGTAGATGCAGAGCTTCACCGATTACTACAAATGGAAATGCAAGCTATCCAGACAGGCATGATGTCATTAGTTCCTGCTATCGCCAGTGGTGACTGGGAAAAAATAGCCGAAATTGGTAAAAATATAGAAGCTAGTTATCTATTAAAACAACAACTAACAACTGCTCAGCGCCATGCCCTACATAAATCTTTCCCAGCGGAATTTATCAAGCAAGACCAGGCCTTCCATAACTCAGCAGGTAATTTAGCTCATGCTGCAGAAATGGAAAATACTGAAATTGTTAACTTTTATTTCTATAAATTAAACACCGCCTGTGTCGAGTGTCATACTCAATTTGCCGCAAAAAAATTTCCCATGTTAGTGCCTGAGCAAAAGAAATCTCATCATTAAAAATATAGTGCAAGACATTGCTGACAAGTAAAATATTGATTGATGTGATATAAAGTTAATTCGTATAAAATAATCTATCCCATTTCTCAAGCGCTGCATTCCTTGGTACAGAGCGTAGAAGCGAGATTTGCATATTTTAATAATTGTGAATTACTTAAGCCCTAGTATATCGAGATATTATTTAATTAAATGGCTGCTTATTGAATCGCGTGTTTTTATATAAAAATATGCGTTTTATCTCAAGATAAAAACTTTAATCTTAAAAAGGAAATAATCAATATGTTTACTAAACAACTCGCAGTAGGCTTCGTTATGTTTTGTTTGCTCTGGATAGGACCAGTGCAGGCTGAAATAGATTTATCTGAAAACCCGGTTAGCCAGAAAGGCATTACTGTTAAAGAGCTAGGTTTTCGCTTGACTCCTCTCTCTCAGGAAGATTTACTGGCCACAGCCGATCATTGGCAAGACTTATTGCAATCTCATCTACAAGAGATCACTGAACTGAATATAAAAATTGCCCAGGCTGATGAGACTCAAAAAGAAGTCATGTTAGAGCAATTAAAACAGCTAAAAGAGCAACAAATCAAACTCACTGATCGAACCAATTTAATTCTACAAGAGCTACAAAGCAAAGGTGGGGATATTACTGATTATCAGACTTACCTGGATGCAGTATCTGGTGTAAAGTTTGAAACCAAAGACTCTAGTTTAATCCTGACATCCATAACTGGCTGGCTTGAATCTCCTGAAGGAGGAATACGCTGGGGGACAAATTTTAGCTTATTTTTAGTGACTCTTTTTATCTTTAACCTGTTAGCCGGCTTTTTTTCCAGACTAATTCAAAAATCGCTAAGCAGACTAAAAGACACTTCAATCTTGTTGCAGGAATTCTTTGTCGGCCTGGTACGAAATTTGACTAAAACAATCGGTATTATGGTTGCTCTGACTATGCTGGAAGTAAATGTCGCCCCTCTGATTGCAGGCCTGGGTGCCATTGGCTTTATCGTCGGTTTTGCTTTGCAAGGCACTTTAAGTAATTTTGCCTCTGGATTAATGATTTTATTTTATCGCCCCTACGATATTGGTAATGTGGTCAACGTTGCCGGTATGACGGGTACGGTTAATTCCATGACTTTGGTATCAACAACATTAAAATTGCCTGATAATCAAACGGTAGTGATTCCAAATAACTCAATCTGGGGTAGTACAATCACTAATGTAACCGGAAGTAAGACACGACGCGTGGACATGGTATTCGGTATCGGCTACGATGATGATATAGCCAAGGCAGAAAGCGTGTTACTGGATATATTGCAACAACATCCTTTGGTACATAAAGATCCTGAACCGGTCATTAAAGTACATGAACTCGGCGATTCATCGGTTAATTTTGTGGTCCGTCCCTGGGCTAACACCAGTGATTATTTTGCCGTCTATTGGGATGTCACTCGTGCTGTAAAAGAACGTTTTGATGCGGAAAATATATCTATCCCTTATCCTCAACAGGACGTGCATATGCACACAGTAGAAACCTCAGCCTAAGCTTTTGTCCCTGTTATCATTCTCAGCTAGGCAATAAATACTGAACTGTTTCTGGATATACAGTCAACCCAGTGCTGTTTAATTAAGAGTCAACATCTTCGCCCGAAAGCGAAGGTTGAGACAGGGGGATTGAAATACCTGGTTTTATCTTCCCCATACCGCCTTCGTTAATCTCAGCCACACAAATGCAATATCTGCACAGAGTTGAGCGACAACAATTATTAATGAAGGTTCTTAGAATATGAAAATATGGGTTGATGCCGATGCATGTCCAGTAGTGCTAAAAGATATTTTATGTAGAGCTGCTGAGCGTACCGGAGTTTTTATCACTTTTATCGCTAATCAGTTTATACGCTTACCACCCTCGCGTTATATTAAATTTATCCAAGTGGGCAAGGGGTTTGATATCGCGGATAATGAGATAGTGCTAAGACTTGATGCAGGTGATCTTGTTATCACAGGTGATATTCCATTGGCAGCAGAGGCGATTGAAAAAGGCGGCTATGCATTGAATCATCGAGGTGAAATGTATACCGCCAACAATATTCGAGAATGCCTCAATATGCGCGACTTTATGGATACGCTGCGCTCCAGTGGCATAGAAACAGGTGGTCCATCGGCATTAAGCCAAAGTGATCGACAAGCTTTTGCAAATCAACTGGATAAGTTTTTAAGTCAATAAAGCGCAGAAATCATTGTGCCATTTATTTTCCTCACAGCTATTTCCAGACGCAGCATTCCCTGTCACACTTAGGTGAAAATGATGTCTAAAATAAATAGGCATTCAGTTATTATATGCTGTATACAGCTGACAAATAGTTTGCTTCTCCAAGAGCTTCTCAGCTACCACCCCCCCCTTTAAAAGGTGAATATCTATGAAGAAATATTTAATTTCAATTTCTGTTCTAATCACTTTGTCCTCGAACCAACTTATTGCGGATGATATATCTGGCGGGCCCAGGGTTAATATGCACTCCGGTGAGGTAATTATTCCTTGCATAAATGTGGATGACCCGGGAGGTAAATACGACGGCAGATATTTTGATGTCAGACTTGAACAAAGAGACGATTCTTTTGCCTTTATTTCTGGCATGGAGGAAAACGAGGGAGCGTGTATAAAATTGATAGAAGCTTCATTGAATGCAGATGAAGATACTTCTGATGTCAATGGCAATTTCGGTAGCACTAGCCTATTGAATAATCCACCAGGCGCTGGTTGGGTAGGTCTTATCGGTATCGACTATCAGCCTAATCACTACCCTGCTGGTCATATTTTCAACGATCATGACGTATTTTACGTTGGAATGGATAGCACTAATACACCAGTGACGAATGTCCATGCAGAATTAACCCAGCTCCAGGCGGCTGGCTTTAGCATCGCCCGGTCCTACCAGACGGCCCCTTACGCCTGGATCGACATCATCAAGCAAGCAAGCACCCTGGGTTTATCTGTCATCTACGAAGCGGATATCCCTAAGGGCGGCAATCAGAGCTCGACAACGGCCGCCTTGCAGGTACTTAACAACGTCATTGCAGCGGTGGGCGCCAATACCTTTCTAAATACCGTGTCACTGGTTCTCGCGGGGCATGAAAACTACAGCGACACCAATATTAATTACCTGACCAGCGCGATTCGGCAAATACAGGTCACACTGGCAGCGAAAAAACTATCCTCCATACCCGTTGGGACTGCACTGATTTCAGGCAATCTGGTCGACCCCGGAAATCCCGACATACCAAAATTAATTAATGCTTCGTCTGCGAATGCTCCTCTGGGCTTCGATCCCTACCCGTTTCAGTGGGGCGTGACGCCCGTTGATGAAGCCGCAAACAATGCTGCACTCGATAACTCCATTGCACAAAACTACGAGAGGATCAAGGGGCAACCATTCTATCCCCCCCTCAAACCGATACTTATGGCGGAAACCGGGTGGGCAACCAAAGGAACTGGTCAATGGGCTAAATATGCCTGCTACAATAATTCAAATAATCCATGTAAGCCAAGCGTGGCAAATGCCGCCGCCTATCTGCAAGACCTTTATGGTTTCGTGCGCACGACAAGCAACACGAGTAGTGCGCTAATCTTCGAAGCCTATGACGAACCAGCAAAATCTCCAGCACACCCGGACAATGCTGAAAACTACTATGGTATTTTTGATACCAATTGCTCCCTGAAGGATCTAAATACGCAATTACTGCCAGATACCGGGGTCGATCCCGCTAAAAATCCTGGGTGTCAGGGATATATTGAGGGTTCCATGTTTTCTATCACGGGTACGCAACCCGGCAATGCAAGCAATCAACCACCTTTTCTGGTCGAGATTACACAGACTAATCCAACCACATCCGCGGAAGCATCGATGCAAGTTACCATTCCTGCATTGAACCGGACAAACGCAGACGTTTATCCCTGGCCGTATTTTTTACTGTTCGACGGAGCCAGTGTCAAGATCTCCGGGATTACTTCCGGCACGTCCTGTACCATTAACGCCCAGGTTCTAGCCGGGACCATTATCTGGGATACTCCCAACTGTACTAATCCGGATTATTCAATACACTGTACCGGGAATACTTGCTACCTCCCGTGGAATAATTTTTAGGCGTCGCTGCTGGGTGGTTTTGACCTTTCTTATTTAAGCCAAAAGATAAGTCAGACTCGGGCATTATTAAATTCTCATTCCTAAGTTCTTGTTTATAATTATGCTGCTTTTTTAGTTACTCACTTAAGATAGGATATCGGAGTGAAAAATTATCTTTTTTCACTCCGACAGGCTTCCAATACTTAAAGCATATTAATTCAAAACCTAGCAATGGAATTTAAATGCCAGCGTCATAACCTTTTTGTCAGAGAGATGTCCAGGCACTATCCCAGGCCAATCCTGTTGCAGGTGCATAATATAGACTGCTAGGGCTATTGCACCAGGCAGTAATATTGCAACGATAAAAAATAGTTCTGCCATTATCCTCATTGCAGGGTTAGCAATAGTAACGACATATTTGCTTGATTCTAAATTACTCTGGATTCAATTCTGCAGCACAATTCCAGTATTCAAAAGGCTTCACGCCAAAGCCATTCAGTTAAGCTACAACACTTTCTAGTGGTCTAATAAAGCAGCCAAAACTCAAACATGCACTAGAATTTAAACAGGAATCGAGAAAAAATTATTCTGCATTAATCTAATAAATTCGCCATTCAATAACGTAAAGAAAACGAGCAATTGCCTGGAGTAAAGATTTGTTTGAATATGTTTAGTAACAAAAGAAGGCCTTATTCACCCACAGCAATCGAGTATTGCAGAGATATTTATGTTTTTCCACTAGATGACCAGACAAGCAGATTAATCATTTAAACTATCTTTAAGTAATGTAGTTTGATCTTGGTGCGGGTTTATTTTGTATTCTGCATCCAGAAAGCCCGTTGATCTTTTTAACTCAGTCAATGACTGTTGTTTTTTTCTAGCTTCATCCATTGCAATCGCATCTTTCAGAACTTCACGATATGAACGATTAACTTTGTTAGCGTATTCCTTTTCCTGCTCATCTTTAATTTCAGCAACTGTCTTGATGGGTTCTTTTTTATATCGACTATCTAGTTCATCAGCTAATTGTCTTAAATTCTGACTGATATTTAAAAGCTGCTCAGATGCATGGTATTTATTTACATCAAGCGCAAAGTTTCTGGCAATTTCTTCACGCAGATTAAATCCATATACAACATCTTCATAGTCCTTTTGTTGAAAATCGTATTCGATATAAATATCCAGAGGGTTACTGGCTTTTTTATCAAAAACTATATTAGCGCTTTCCATAGTGTAAGTTAATGCCTCTACAAATTGCTGCCTGACTTGTTCTAATTCATTAAAAATAAAGTCTGCATTTAGTTTGCGTATTATGTATTTCATTCTCTTAGCGGTTAATAGTCATCAGATTAATGCTCTTTATATACTGCATACCCTTTACTAACAAGTTCAATTTGAATTACGTTCGCAGAAGCAAAGTGTAGCCAAGTGATGAGAAGACTGGCTCTAAGGTAAAAAGTAAATACCTTGAAAATACGCTTTTTACTTTAATTTGAAAAAAGGCGCAATAAGAAAAGTTGCTTAAAGAGGATTTCAACTGAATGATGCGTGATACCCATTTAGTCATATATATACTTCACACGGCCACGGTTGCGGTTTTCTGACGGCCGATTTTTGCCGATAGCTGCGTTGCTGAAACAGTTGCGTAGCTTGCTAGGCGCCTGTTTCAGCGCCTTGCTCTCGACCAAAATCAACGCGCTATAAAATCCGCAACCGTCACCGCGCGAAGTATGGCAGCGTCAGCGGAACACACGCTGATGTACTTTATCGCTTATAGGAAGGAATCAACAATACTCGCTGAGCTTTGAGGTAATCATAAACTAGAGTGTTGCAATAACTCAAAAAAATGGCCCGATTTGTAGCAAACCGGGCCATTGATCTAGTTTCTCAACTATTTTTTTGCAATGCTAACTGTTAATAATATCGACAGATAAAAACTTGTCAATTCAAAATAACAATGTATACCTAGCAAGCAAAATGAAAATTATTGGGCTATAGCTTATGCTCTATTTACCAGCTGCTTTTTCAGGAGAAATCATAGCGCCACAGCTTGCTTCATCACCTTTCATGCCACCCATGCCTTTCATGTCACCCATGCCTTTCATGTCGCCCATGCCTTTCATGTCGCCCATGCCTTTCATGTCACCCATGCCTTTCATGTCGCCCATGCCTTTCATGTCGCCCATGCCTTTCATGTCACCCATGCCTTTCATGTCGCCCATGCCTTTCATACCCATACCACAGCTACCTTCTTTACCTTTCATCATGTCACCACACATGCCTTCCATGCCTTTTTTCATTTTTCCATCTTGCATCATGCCGCCGCACTTGCCTTCGCCACATTTACCTTCTTTGCTTTTGCCCATATCCATATTCATACCTTTTTGCATGGTATCGGCTGTGGATTTTTTAGATTTTTTATTGCCCCATCCTGAATTGCTAACAGAATAACCTTTATTTTTTTCTTTTTTAGACGCTGATTTTTTCTGCAAATCTCCACACGCACCTTCTTTACCTTTCATCATCGCACCACAGACCTTTTCCAGGCCTTTTTTCATTTTACCATTTTCCATCATACTGCCGCATGAACCTTCGCCACAAGCAGCTTCCTTCTGCTTGTCCATTTTCATTTTAGAACCGCACTTCATCTCGCCTGCTTTATCTGACTGCGCAAGCTGCATATAGCCACTGCTTAGTTCACTCATCGCAAATGGATTGCTTTCTGCATTAGCCACATTTACCGCGAATGTTGAAGCAATTGCTGAACCGATAGTTGTTATAGTTTTTGTAGTTTTTTTCATGTTATCCTCAATATATTATGATTTGATGATGTATCAATTTTTTACACGGATTAGGTGCCTTTTGCAAGCGATAGTTGTGTAGCTTTGTTCATTTAATTATTTTAAGACTAGCCATTTGCAATAAGCTCTTGCATGGCAATACCCATAATTGAAGGCGAATTGACCACCACCACTCCGGCTGATTTAAGCGCAGAAACTTTGCTTTCTGCTGTTCCTTTACCACCGGTGACGATAGCACCAGCATGCCCCATACGTTTACCTGCTGGCGCAGTTAAGCCAGTAATATATGCAACCACCGGTTTAGTCACATAGTTTTTTATATATTCAGCAGCTTCTTCTTCTTCGCTGCCGCCGATTTCACCGACCATAATGATGCCCTGAGTATGCTCATCTGCCTGTAAACGACTAATAACATCAATAAAATTCATGCCGTGAATAGGATCGCCACCGATACCCACACAAGTACTTTGCCCCAGCCCTTGCTGTGTTGTCTGATGGACTGCTTCATAAGTTAAGGTGCCGGAGCGAGAAACAATACCAATGCGGCCTGGTAAATGAATACTGCCAGGCATAATACCTATTTTACAGGCTTCAGGTGAGATAATGCCTGGGCAGTTTGGCCCAATCAACAACGCATCACTGCCTGCCATCGCGGCTTTAACGCGCAACATATGTAAAACAGGAATGCCTTCAGTAATACAGACAATTAATTTAATGCCTGCATCAACGGCTTCTAGAATCGCATCCGCAGCAAAAAAAGGCGGCACATAAATAACACTGGCATCAGCCTTGGTGCTTGCATATGCCTGTTGCACAGTATCAAAAACCGGCAAGCCTAAATGTTCGGTTCCCCCGCGCCCCGGAGTAACCCCCCCAACAAGCTTGGTGCCATATGCCAAAGCATGCTGTGCATGAAAAGTACCTTGCTTGCCAGTAAAACCCTGACAAATAACCTTGGTATTCTGGTCAACTAAAATACTCATATACCCGCTCCAGCAAGACTAACCGCTTGTTCCGCTGCATCATCCAGATTATCTGCGGCTATAATATTAGGTGCAGCCCCCTCTAATAGCGCGCGCCCTTCTTCCGCATGCGTGCCTTCCAGCCTGACTATAACCGGTAAATCCGTCTTGATTTGTTTTAGTGCACCCAGAATGCCCTGTGCAATGACATCGCAGTGCACAATTCCGCCAAATATATTAACCAATACAGCTTGTACATTTTTATCAGAGACAATCAGTTTAAATGCCTCGGTGACTTTTTCTGTGGTTGTACCACCGCCAACATCCAGAAAATTAGCCGGGGCGCCGCCTTTAAGTTTGACCAGATCCATGGTTGCCATTGCCAGACCCGCGCCATTGACCATGCAGCCTATATTGCCATCCAGGGTTATGTAGCTAAGGTCAAATTGCTTGGCCTTATTTTCTTTGTCATCTTCTTGCTCGATATCGCGTAATGCCATGATGTCTTTATGCAAAGCAAGAGCATTGTCATCAAAGTTAATCTTTGCGTCCAGTGCAAAAAGACTGCCATCTGCAATTTCCACTAAGGGATTAATTTCTATCTGACTCGCATCTTTATCCACCAGCAGATTTAACATACCGGACATAATACTTTGCAAAGCTTTTATTTGTTCGCCTTGTAAGGATAATGCAAAGGCTATTTGCCGACACTGATAGGGCTGTAATCCGGCAGCAGGATTAATAAATAAGCTGATGATTTTTTCCGGGCTTTGCTCGGCAACGGCTTCGATATCCATACCGCCGGCCTCGGAAGCAATAAAGCAGAGCTTTTGCTCATGTCGATCTACCAATAAACTGAGATAAAATTCGCGTTTAATAGGATAGGTTTTTTCAACCAAAACTGAATTAATCGGTAGACCTGCCGCACCGGTTTGTTTAGTGACTAAGCGCTGTCCCAGCATTTGTGCAGTGAACTGGCTTGCAGCCTCAGCAGTTTGCGCGATTTTTACGCCGCCTACCTTGCCACGCCCACCGGCATGAACCTGAGCTTTTATTGCCCAGCTATCACCGGCTAAAGTTTGTGCTGCAGCAGATGCAGCGTTGGCAGTCGTAACGACAAGACTTTCGGGAACAGGTATCAGGTAATCTTTGAATAGTTGTTTAGCCTGAAATTCATGAATATTCATGGTCAACCTTATTTGTGTAAATGTAAGAACGAACAAATATTTTACAGTATATATGCTGAATAATTATTGGCAAGTATACCAGCAATGCTATGTCGATTCTTTTGTCTCAAGCCCCTATGCTTTTGAATAGCCAATAACAGCCTGGGTATTATTGCACTCCGTTGAGGGATAATGAGTATAATCAGGCTAATTTATTATTGTCCGAAAACTACTGCGCAAACATGGTAGCGCAGAGTATAGGCCGCAATATTATTATCCCTATTTTTATGCACAACGCTCTCTTATCTCCTCCTCTTAGCTTATATATACACTTCCCCTGGTGTATACAGAAATGCCCCTATTGTGACTTTAATTCCCATGCGGTTAAAGATACCTTTCCGGAGGATCGCTATATCAATGCCCTGATAGATGACCTGGCACAAGATATAGCCAAATTCCAGGAAACCCGGACCATACAAAGTATCTTCATGGGCGGAGGCACACCCAGTCTATTTTCTGCTGCTCAGCTAGATCGCTTACTAACGGCTATGCAGCAATACCTGACTTTTGCCGATGATATAGAAATTACCCTGGAGGCCAATCCTGGCACCTTTGAAAGTGACAAGTTTGCTGCTTATAGAGCGATTGGAATTAATCGCTTATCTATCGGCATACAGAGCTTTAATGATCAGCATTTAAAACGTTTAGGTCGCGTACATTCTGCACAGGAAGCTATTCGAGCCATTAGCATTGCCAGACAGGCCGGTTTCGATAATTTTAATCTGGATTTAATGTTTGGCTTACCTGAGAGTAGCGAACAAGATAGCTTACACGATGTGCAACAAGCCATTGCCTTACAACCCAGCCATATCTCCTTTTATCAACTCACACTGGAACCAAATACCTATTTTCATAAGTACCCGCCAGCATTACCCAGTGATGAAGCTATATTTAAAGAGCAATTGGCCTGCCAGCAACTATTAGCCGAACATGGCTATCAGCAATATGAAATCTCTGCCTATGCCCAACCAGGTAAACAGTGCAGGCATAATCTAAATTACTGGTCTTTTGGTGATTATTTAGGCGTAGGCGCAGGAGCACATGGAAAAATAACCCGCAGTTTGCCTGCTGATATTGTGCGCACCGTGAAACCCAGACAACCCGAGCAATATCTCCGGCACACTAAAGATGATAGACTTGCTCAGGCGATTAAACAAAGTGATTTACCGCTGGAATTTGTCATGAATCACTTAAGACTAAAAAAGGGCTTTGATCTTGACACCTACACACAAAGAACGGGCTTATGTCTACAGTCCCTGCAGCCTGCCTTAGCAGATTGTCTGCAACAGGGGTTGTTACTTGAACATCAGCAACACTACGAATGTTCAGAAAAAGGCTGGTATTTTCTGGACAGTATTTTAGAAAACTTTCTTAGCACGGATATAACTGATGCTTGATTATCAAAAACAATTTATTCAATATTCCTTAGATTGCGGGGTATTAAAATTTGGTGAATTTCATTTAAAATCAGGGCGTAGCAGTCCTTATTTTTTTAATACCGGTCTGTTTAATAGCGGTGCGCAATTAGCAAAACTGGGACAGTTTTATGCCCAGGCACTTATACATTCCGGTCTGAAAATAGATATCTTATACGGCCCGGCATATAAAGGAATCCCTTTAGTCAGTGCCGCCTCAATCGCCTATGCACAAATGCAGGACAGCGATATTCCATTTGCCTTTAACCGCAAAGAAGCCAAAGATCATGGTGAGGGTGGTAATCTGGTTGGTGCGCCGTTAAAAGGTAATGTGCTGATTCTGGATGATGTCATTACGGCGGGAACTTCCGTACGCGAATCGGTAGTGATTATTAAGGCGGCAGGCGCAATACCCGCAGGTGTATTGATTGCTTTAGACAGGCAAGAAAAAGGCGAGAATGATATTTCTGCCATACAGGAAGTCAGTCAACGATTTGCAATGCCCGTGGTATCGATTATTGCACTGGAACATATTATAGAATTTATTGCCGGCGATAAAGCTTATCAGGCCAATATTGCGGCAATTAAAGAATATCAAAAGCGGTATGGAATTTAGAGTGCTTAAATTCCTGCTGCTTTAAAAAGTATATTAATCGCAGTTCGGGGCCTGAGCATGGGTTTTTCCTCTACTGACAGGAGAAAAAACAACTTTCTGGAAATATTGATTTATGAGGAAAATAATCAATAGCACAAATTGTAGTGGCATAATAACCCGGCATATCCAACCATCACCATGGTTGATCGCATGCACATTTGCACGGTGATTATCGGCGCATTTATTCCTGAGTAGCGTTCTCGCAAACAATATTACTATGAATAAAATTGACACTAAATTAACCTATGGGTTAATATGAAATTGCAAACCTTATCAAAACTCCACTATACCGTAACGGCAGTTATAGACGAAAGGAAAGGCGAAAGCTGCCCATTAATTGACTGCTTGGAAAAACTATCAAACCAATATACAGCTAGCGTTTCAGGGATAGTTGAACTGTTTGACATGGTAGCAAAAGACGGCCTAACCGCACTTAGCTCGAAGCAATGTCACTATGTTGATAAAAACGAAAAAATATATGAATTTATTAAAGGTGATATACGCGTATTTTTTTTTAAAGGGCACCAAAACGTGATTGTTATAGCGACTCACGCAATAATAAAAAAAACCCAGAAAACGACCAAAAAAGACAAAGATATCGCCATTAAACTAAAGAAAAAATACCAGCAAGCTCATGACAACGGATCGTTAAAAATAATCAACTCAGAGGAATAATAATGGCAATCAGATCATTCAAAAAACTTAAAGAAAAACTACAAAAGTCCGACACCTACTGGGTTGAGCGTGCAAAATTACACTATTCTGTTGCCCTAAATAAGCATTTCTTGAAAAAAGGCATAACACAAACAGAACTAGCCAACAGCATAGGCACAAGCTCTGCCTACATAACTAAAGTATTCCGTGGCGATAGCAACTTCACCATAGAAACCATGGTAAAACTGGCAAGAGCTGTGGGCGGTGAATTACATATCGACATCGTCACCCCAAAAGAAAAGCAAGACTGGGGTAAAATCATTTCGCAAAATCAACAGATACGACCAGAATACAAACAAATACGGATTAACGAACGAGAGAACAAAAACAATGTCAAAGCCACCGTTTCCGCTACAACTTAAACATTATTTTTTTACCCACCAGGAATGCATCGCAAACCCAGAGCATAAATTAATCGAAAGCAGCCAATCAAACGCGCATTATGATATAAATGCTGTGATATCAAAAATTAATGATGACAACAGCTACGGACTGGAAGTAACAACTACTATAAATAGTGAAAAAAGCAATAATCCCCCTTATTTTATAAAAATAACGGCCTTCGGGATAATCGATATAATAGCGGATATCCCCTCCGAAGAGATCGAGCCCATAATAAACCAAGCAGGAGCACAGCTTATCATCGGCGCAATCCGCGAGCGTATCGCAGAAATGACAGCTAGAGGGCCATGGCCATCAAGTTTTATTGATTTTGTTATGATGATATAAGCAAACAGAACAAAGCGGAACAAAAGGGTAGGAGTCAATGCCAGTAAGTTAAGCCTAACCACTTAATATTTATATGTTTTTTAAGGTTAAAAACAGGATTTTTTTAAAGTCACTTTTTAACAATCCTAGACAATTCAAGCCTTTCAAAATTTCGCCTTTCTAATTTCATGAAAAAACTGTTGTTTTTAACACTATTTAATCTTTATAAATCAGAATATTACCCTTAACTTACTGGCATTGGGGTAGGAGTAATTAATTTAAAAATATCAAGAACCCTGACATTAATGCCGCTATGCCAATATTGCGGCAATTAAAGATTATCAAAAATAATATAAAATCTAGAATACATAAATACGTGCTGCTTTAAAAAGTACATTAATTCGCAATTCGGGACCTGACCCTGGTTTTCTGTGCTGGTTTTCTGAAGTGCCAGGTGTTTACAGTGTTGAGAATAATAATGGTTGAATTTAAGTTCTATCGATGGTGTCATGACAGTGTAACCTCATTATTGTTAGTTGAATGAGCTTACAAATTAACCTGTTATGTGTATAACAGGCAATGAGGTTACACTTTAAATTTAAGGGATGCGCTGGTTTTCTCCGCGATAGCGGCTTCGTCCAACAAAAACATTCACCGGACACAGCAAAATTGGCACGCCATTTTGCTGTCGCAAAAGCCCCGCCAATTTGACTGTTCCGGTGATGTAGGCGTTATGTGTTTAAAAATATTTCAATGAAAAAAATAATAGTATTAACTATAGTGATTTTTACATCCTTCTTTGTTACGAATTTGAATGCGGCACCTATAAAAGGTGCAGGTGTCACGAGTTGCGGTTCTTGGTTAAATGATAGAAAAACTGGAGACTATTACCAGCAGTTAAACTGGGTTCTTGGTTTTGTAAGCTCCTATAATAATTATCATCAAGTAAGTAAATATGGAAAAAATGGAGTTTTTCGGGCTCTTCCCGATTTCGTGGGGTAAGCACTATATGTAGTATATTTAGATTTGATTATATAGGCATCAAAAACGTATGATAACGCTCTTCTTAGCTGGCCAGCCTTTAAACAAATGAATCAAATGTTG
>Ga0208648_1002190_pt1 | contig 14107 bp, 7 predicted proteins | sample AntAceMetag02UKL_FD_184772 | JGI IMG/M metagenome (GOLD analysis project Ga0208648, IMG submission 184772) | Saline lake microbial communities from Ace Lake, Antarctica - Antarctic Ace Lake Metagenome 02UKL (SPAdes) (version 2) | ecosystem: Environmental > Aquatic > Non-marine Saline and Alkaline...
TTCGGACACTTTTTTATTCATTTTTATCTGTAAAAATAAAAAACATACTTTAACCTTCTTTATAACAATATATAAACCCCTATTTTAGCAACCATGTTTTTTCAATTAAACCCTATTACACAAAGTATCTCAAAGAATCACAAAGTTTCACGGAGGAAAGTCATTAAAAAATTTCGATTTTTCATTCATAACCTCTTAACTCTCCCAATTCCCCATCTCTCCGATGATACCCTGTATCCTTAATCAATTGTTCAGCTTTTTGGAAATGCTCCTGAAACCTCGCTTTCATTTCCATGTTTGTTAAGCTCAAGGTTTCTCCATTCTCAATTATTTTAAACACCGACAACTGATCACCATTTACTGATAACCGATCACCTTCTTCTGATAACCGATCACCTTCTTCTGATAACCGATCACCGATTACCGATAACCGATCACCTTCTTCTGATAACTGCTCTTTAATATTACGACACGCCTCCAAATGATAATCCGTAAGATATAATTTCATCTGCCCGTATTCTATAATTTCCCTGGCTTCATCAAGGTCTGCCCAGGATTTAAGGAATTCTTTTTTATATTTGAAAAGGCTTGCTCGAGCAAGTAATCCCCAAGGCAAAGTATCCTGTTGGCCAGCTTCCCGCAAACCGTCAACAGCCTGGTTTAAATATTTTTCTGCTTCGTAAAAATCCTGTAAATTTTTATCAACAGCATTCAACATTAATGCTTTGCCTATTGAAAGTTTGTCAAGAACAACAGTAAGCAAAGGTGCATTTGGCTCATTTTGCATTTGCTTTAGTGTTGTTCTTGCCCTCTCCAACACCTCCTTATAATTCCCCATAAAAAGCAGCAAATCACAGTATCGAAAACCCCACAAAGAATAGAGATATGGATATTCAGGCTGTCTCTTTTTATGCATATTCTCAGCTTCAAAAAACAGTTTTTCTGCTTCTGATATTTTTCCGGACTGATGTTTTGCGTCTGCAAGAGTTGTACGGAAACTCTCTTTAAAAAAACCATCCCCGCTGCGATCGGCAAAGTTTACACTCTGCTCTCCATATTTTTGTGCAGATGCTACATCACCAAGGGTGAGATAGAGTTCGCTAAGGTTGTTGGAATGAATTGCAGATTGTTGCCAATTCTTCTGTTTAACAATCATTTCCAGCCCGGCTTTCATTGGCTGAGCAGCTTCAGAAAGCCTTCCTACTGCCCGGAGAGCAAATCCTGCCCAGCTTAAGGTTGATGCTTTTTCATGCTCTGTTAAACCTGAAGCAGGTTTATCCCATAGCATTTCAAAAAAATTGGATAAACAGGAAGTTAAAGAACCAAAAGCACCAAGTTTTGAATGTAAAAAACCTTGACTGCCCTGAGAAATTCGATTCCAATAAACATCATCCAAAGCCTCCTGATGTTTCCCGGCAAGACAACCATGCATTACTGCTGCAAACAGAGGTTCCATTTCTTCAAGTGTGTCGGGTAATTCTTTTTCAGGCAGGTGTTTATAATATTCGTACAATCTTGTATGGGCTTCTTTCCAGGCTTTGGGGTTTTGGTTTTGGAGTTTTTCGCCGAAGTGTTCACGTATAAGGGGGTGGCAGTCGAGGGTATTGGGATTATGCATATCTTTTTCTGCAATTAGCCGCAGTTCACGTAAATGATTTAGTGTTCTTTGCCATTCCCTGTTTGATAAATTCTGCAGGCGGCCGGTTAATCCTTTTATAGTAGGTTTCTTTTTTAAGACATCAATTGCGTCTTTTACTGCGGGCCTGTCAAAAAACCCGAGAAGATTTAAAATATCAAGTTCGGCTTTGTTGTTTTCGGCAAACCAATTTTCATAAGACACCATAACACTCCGGGCATGGTTCCCTCGTTTTTCATCCTCTGTTAGTTTGGGAATAAATTTTCTTTGTTTTATATCGCCATCGTGAAAAGCTTTTAAATAACTACCCGCAAGGTGCAGTGCCAGGGCATGTCCCTTAAATTCAGCTGAAGTTTCTATAAATTCTGAGTCTTTTCCTTTTAGGTTGTAAGTCTTCAATACAGCCTTTCCTGCCTGTTCAGACAGATTTTCGAGTTTTTTTGTAAGGCTTGCTTTTCCTTCAGTTGCCTGTAAATCTTCTACTTCACAGCGGGAAGTGATAATACATAAGCCATTCAGGTTTCTCACCAGGTTTTTAAGAAGCCCGGCCATTGTTTTATCTTTCAGAAATCCATGCATTTCTCCCGGTGGGAATTGCAGAGGTTCCAGTCCGTCAAGTATAAGAAGAGTTTTTTGTTTTGAAATAATTTCAGCAAGTAAGCGGCCTCTTTCGTACTCCGTTTTGGGAATTTCTCCTGTATATTCAAACCATTTAAAGGCATCGTTAATAAATACGTCGGCAGATGCATGGCTTTTTTCATTTGTCCCCTGTGAGTAAAATGACCATCCGTAAACAAGTTCAGCACCCTTGTAATTATTTTCAGCCATTTTATTTAGCCAGGCATTAATAAGTGCACTTTTACCAACTCCGCCCCAGGCAATAAAGCTTAACACTTTTGTGTGTGGATCGTCCCAAGCTTTATCAAGGATTTCCAACTCTTTTTCACGGCCGAACAGGATTGGACTGGTAACAGGAAGTTTTGAGGTTTCTAATTTATTGGGAGGAATAATAATTTGAGTGTTCTCATTTATTGTTAGTGATTGTTTTGAAACCCGTTTTAAATAATTATGAATTTCTTTGGCAAAGATAGAAAGGTCTTCTTCAATTTGAAATTCATTACCTTTCATAAGCGATCTGCCATCTTTTGGGTGGGCTTGTATCGGTTTCAGCCAGCTAACTGATTTCCAGGCGCAGGGTTTGACAATCAAAGGCATAATGCGCAGATTATCTTTTTCCCTTCTTTTTAACAATTCCGGCACTTCTTTTCCAAGTATAAATTTTGAGGTAAGGAAATTTGCTGAAATCAAAGGTACTGCAATATGTGCCTTACTTATCGCTTTTTCAATTTCAGGTAACCAATCCTCACCACCAGCTATTTGCCTGTCTTCCCAGATTTCTAATAATCCTTGATTTTCCAACACTCCAAGATGAGTAACAAGTCGATCTTTCCATTCCTCATCTTTACGACTATAACTAATAAATACCGTAGGTTTGCTCATTTATTCTTCCTTTTTTAGATTTTCTCATTAGTTTTTAGATTCTCTTTAGTTAACCAATTTTTAACCGCATTTTTTATCCCTTTTTCAGGATTATCCCAATTGAATGAAGATTTTATTAAACCACTCCAATCCGCTCTATGATGGTTAAAATTATTTTCAAATAGGAATATAACATCTTTACCCATAGCTCTCATCCATCCACATTCCATTGCAACATTCGGGTTTAACTCCGAGTTATAGCGATCTTCCATAATTGCAACACCCTTAGAGCAACCTAATAAATATAGCTCAACATTATCCCATAATTGTGGGTGATATCTATCATCAGATGCTAATCTGGGATAATATCCACATTCTTCAATTACATCTTTTGTAATCTGAATTACATTTCTCAATTCATCATTTTTTTCAATTTCAGCTTCTTCTTCTGGATACTTTGTCATAATAAAAATTGATTTACTAAAATCAGCTATTTGATGGAAATATTTTAATTGTTCATCGTGCTTTGCATGATGAGGAGGAAACTTTAGTAAATCATCAATTATTTTTTCTATATAGGATATATTCTCATTTATTCCTTTCTCATAAAATTTTCTTGTTTCTAATTGTATTGAAGATAAATTCATGGTATTAGAAAAAGCAATTGGTCTTATTTTTTTATTATATGTATCTTCATCACGATTAAGTTTTTCGAACCCTAATCGTAATATTTCGATAATATCAGACAATTTATTATGCATTTCTTATCTTTTGGCTAAATATAATTATCTTTTCTATATATATTTTAATTAAATAATACAAGTCTTTGAAATCTATAATGCTTCAATTTCAGAATACCAATCTTCACTATCTTTTATTCTTCTGTCGTCCCAGATTTCAACGAGGCCCTGTTTTGCCAGCACGCCAAGATGAGATTCAAGACGGTCTTTCCACTTTTCATCCTTATGACTGTAACTTATAAAAACTGAAGGTTTATCCATTGTTCTCCTTTTTTGATTTTCTCTTTTTGTCCCATTTCTTATAATGCCCTACTCCACGATAGAGTATAAATGACGTTGACAAAGCAATTGCAATTAACAGGTCAAATATAAAATAAAAATTGGTTTGTACCTGCTTAAACTCTGATATTAAAATTATAATCAATACAAAAAGCATTATAACAGGAAAAAGTATAGTATAAAATATCCAGGCCCATCGGCTAAACGCCGGATAATTGGTTTTATATGCCTTTCCTTCACGCCTGAATAATTTTTTATCGCCAATAGCTTTTGATAATTTATCCTCAAGAAGGTGCAGATATTTATATTGACGATCAACAGTAATACAAAGCTGGCAATAGCGGATCGACATAATAAAAAGTATTGCCCATGTGATACTCGCTAAAATATTAACCGGTACTTTACCCGGATTGAATTTTAAGCAGGAGGCAGAAGCTTCCGTAAACATTTCTTTTATTACCAAAGGAAAGTGTACTTCGAGGAATAATAAACCAAGAAGAAGCGACACCCAAAGAAATATTTTATCACGCACTTTTTCACGATCACGAATTTGAGTAAAACTCTCTTTATAGTGGTCATGTAAAATATCCAGATTTTGGTTCTCATTTCCCATAAGCATTTTCTTGAAGTTTATTATTTTTTCATTCTCAATTCTCACCTCTCATCTCTCAACACCTCCAGTTCCCCATCTCTCCTATGATACCCCGTCTCCTTAATCAATTGTTCTGCTTTTTTGAAATGCTCCTGAAACCTCGCTTTCATTTCATTGTTTGTTAAGCTCAAAGTTTCTCCATTCTCAATTATTTCAAACACCGACAACTGATCACTGTTTACCGATAACAGATCACCGATTACCGATAACCGATCACCTTCTTCCGATAGTTGCTCTTTAATATTACGACAAGCCTCCAAATGATAATCCGTAAGATGTAAACGCATTTGCCCGTATTCGGCAATTTCCAGGATTTCATCAAGGTCTGTCCAGGATTTGAGGAAATCTTTTTGATGTCTGGAAAGGGTAGCGCGGGCAAATAATCCCCATGGCAATCTATGTTGTGTACCAGCTTCCCGCAAACCGCCAATAGCCTGGTTTAAATAATTCTCTGCTTCGATTAAACTTGCACTGAGTGATGTCGAAGTGCTCAGCACAAGTGCTTCGGTAAAACTTGTCCTGAGCCCGGTCGAAAGGTCCAGTAAATTTTTATCAATTGCTTGCAACATTAATGCTTTGCCGAAAGATAAATTCTCAAGAGAAATACTCAACAGAGAATCTGAAGGCAAACGCCATTCAAAACATTTTCTGATGCGTTCCAGCACATTTTTATATTTCCCCATAGAAAGCAGCAAATCACAGTATTGAAAACCCTGTAAAGAATAGAGATATGGATATTCGGCTTGTCTCTTTTTCTGCATATTTTCAGCTTCAATAAACAGTTTTTCTGTTTCTGCTATTTTTCCGGACTGATGTTTTGCATCTGCATGAGTTGTGCGTTTACTTTCCATATGAAAATCATTCCCACTTCGATCGGCAAAGTTAACACCCTGCTCTCCATATTTTTGTGCAGATGCCACATCACCAAGGGTGAGATAGAGTTCGCTAAGGTTGGAGGCATCAAGTGCTGATTGTTCCCAATTCTTATGTTTAATACGCATTTCCAACCCGGCTTTCATTGGCTGAGCAGCTTCAGAAAGTCTTCCTATTGCCCTGAGACGAAATCCTGACCAATTTAAAACTCCTGCTTTAAAATCATACCTTAAACCAGAAGCAGGCTTATCCCATAAAGATTCAAAAAAATTGGATAAACAGGATAAATCTGCTCCAAATGCTCCAAGTTTATGAACAGTATATGCTTCTTTCTGCCTACGAATTCTATTCGAATAAACATCATCCATTGTCTCCTGATGTTTCCCTGCAAGACATCCATGCATTACTGCTGCAAAGAGTGGTTCCATTTCTTCAAGTTTGTCCGGGAATTCTTTTTCAGGCAGGTTTTTGTAATATTCGTACAATCTTGCATGAGCTTCTTTCCAGGCATTGGGGTTTTGGTTTTGGAGTTTTTCGCCAAAGTGTTCGCGGATTAGGGGGTGGCAGTCGAGGGTATTTGGGCGGTGTTTGCTTTCTTTTGCTAATAAACTTTCATTCCTTAGTGAGTTTATTGCCTGTAAAAGATTTGCCTCGCCTTTATTACAAAGATTCTCGGTCAAACCGTTTATAAGCGGTGGTTCAATTATTTTATTAATTGCTGCAATATCTGCGGGCTTGTCGAAGAAACCAAGCATCTTTAACAGGCCGCCTTCCGCTTTGTCGGTAAATCGTTTGCATAATGCTTCAATTACCCTGCGTGGGTGTTTTCCTTTTTCCGGGGGAATATTCAGATCAGGAATTTTTTGTGCTTCCAAGATATGGTGTCCATTGAAGTTTTGCAAATAAACTGATAGAAGTTTAATGGCAAGGGCATGGTTTCCGAATGCCTTAACAGCCTCTTCAAGTTCTTTGTCGCTTCCTTTTACACCACCAACTCTTAATAATGCTCTTCCTGCATTTGTGGATAGTTTTTCCAGGCTTAACTGCTCTACTCTTTGTTTATATTTTGAAATATCTGTAACATTTTCACGTGAAGTGATAATACAAAGTCCGTTATTATTGAGGGCAAGAGAGCGAAGAAGAGCCGCCAGTCCCTGGTCTTTTATTTTTCCCTTTTCAAACTTATGTGACGATTGAAGCGGTTCCATGCCGTCGAGTATCAGCAGTGTTTTCTTTTGCCGGATAAGCCCCGCAAGTCTTTGTCCCTTGTCATAAGCTGAACCTGATGTGGGATCAGGATCGCCAAACCATTTAAGAGTTTCGGAAATAAATGTATCGGCTGATGAAACCTGTTCATTAGTTCCCTGTGAATAAAATGACCAGGCATAAACACGTTCGGCATCTTTGTAATTATCCGCCTGCATATATTCAAGCCATTTATTTATTAAAGTAGATTTACCCACACCACCCCAGGCAATAAAACTTATAATGTTTGTGCCTGTGGATTTCCAGGCTTCATCAAGTTGGTTAAGTTCCTTTTCACGGCCAAAGAGTTTAGCGCCTGTTTCGGGCAAACGACCGATGTTGATTTTTTCAGGAGGAGAAAATAAAATATCAAACACAGGCATTGAATAATTCGGATCGTCGATTATTTCAAATATTCGTTCTGCAATTGAAGTAAATGGCGTATCACAATCATCTTTATAATGCACCGCAATGGATTCTCCATTACCCGGAAGCATTTGTAATTTTTTTAACCATCGGACAGCTTTCCATAAACAAGGACGCAACAGCACAGGAATAATTTCCATCCCTTTTTCTTTTTGCCTTTCGAGAAGATATGGGATTTCCTCTTTCAGCACAAAATCAGAGGTAAGATAATCAGCAGAAATAAAACAAACAGAAACCGCTGCTTTGGCCATTTCCTTTTTAATTTCTTCATACCACTCTTTACCGGGTTTAATCATTCGATCATCCCAAAAAACAATATTGCTGTGCTTTTCAAGCATTTTTAAATGGGGACGGAATTTTTTCTCCCATTCTTTATCAACATGGCTATAGCTGATAAATACTGAAGGTTTATTATTCACTGTTGTCATATTATCTTTCATTTGTTGGTGAATTCGGGATAATTGCTTTACTCTTTTTACTTAATTCTGCCATCCATGCTTTGTTTTCTATTGAGATTGTATTTTCGCAGGAGGTAATAAAATCTGATTTTGCTTCATCCGATCCATCAGAAATATTCCATTTTGCAAGATGGTCTTCTAATAGTTGGGCTGTTTTTTGATAGCTTAGAGAAAGGTAACTAAACCGTCCTGCAAACAGAAAGGATGTAATTGCGGTTGTTATAGTTCCGATGACTGCAACCCAGGCGGCAGTAATTCCGGAAAAACCAAATGTTCCAATTGAAGCAAGTATTATACCGGCTATACTACAAATTATAATAATTCTATTCCATTTATTGATGATTCTTACATTATTTTGTGAAGATGGATAATAAAAATTCCTAATCTGTTCGGCAACACGTTCATCAATATAAGTTTCAATCGACATGGGTTTCTGAATTAAACCTTTCTCCTTATCTTCATCAGTCAGGGATTTCAACAAAATGTCATCAGTATTTCTCCGTATGTTTTTTGATTTTTCCAAAAACAAATCATGTGCATTGCCATTATCGTAAGGTGCTGTACCGGTAGCAAAAAGATATGATACCGATTTTAAAGCCTCTGCCGCCGACCGGGCTATTACATGTTTTTTCTCACGAGCCGACTTTATAATTTCTTTACTGAAATAAGTTGCAAGGCCAAAACTTATAGTACTTGCAATACCGAAAACAGAAAGTGAAAAGATTTTCCAATCTGGAAGCTGTGAACAGAGCACACCAAATACCGCTGCCATGATCGTAAGAATAATAATCCAAAATCTATTAGTGCTTATTTGGGATTTTAATTTACGCGATGTCGCAGCATAAACACGATAAAGCCCCCAAACATATTTAAGTAATTCATTATCCTTTTTCATAATAATATTAACTTTTCATTATTTATATCCCAGTCATTCATTTCTCACCTCTCAACTCTCAATTCTCAACTCCCCCAATTCCCCATCTCTCCTATGATACCCTGTATCCTTAATCAATTGTTCTGCTTTTTTGAAATGCTCCTGAAACCTCGCTTTCATTTCCATGTTTGTTAAGTTCAAAGTTTCTCCATTCTCAATTATTTCAAACACCGATAACCGATCACCGTTTACTGATAACCGATCACTGATTACTGATAACTGATCACCTTCTTCTGATAACCGATCACCGATCACTGATAACTGATCACCCTCTTCCGATAATTGCTCTTTAATGTTGCGACACGCCTCCAAATGATAATCCGTAAGATGTAATTTCATCTGCCCGTATTCTGCAATTTCGCGGGCTTCATCAAGGTCTGTCCAGGAATTGAGGAATTCTTTTTTATATTTGAAAAGGCTTGCTCTGGCTAATAATCCCCAAGGCAATCTATGTTGTGTGCCAGCTTCCCTCAAACCGTCAACAGCCTGGTTTAAATAATTCTCTGCTTCGATTAGACTTAGCACAAGTGCTTCGGAAAAATCCGCCCTGCCTGTCCCGATCATTTCGGGGAGCTCAGTCGAAGGGTCAATAGCTTGCAACATTAATACTTTGCCGATTGAAAGTTTATCAAGAGCAATATCCAGAAGCCAATTGTTTCTTTCAGCAATTTTGATTGCAGTTCGTGCCCTCTCCAGCACTTCCTTATATTTCCCTATAGAAAGCAGCAAATCACAATATCGAAAACCCTGCAAAGAAAAGAGATATGGATATTCGGCTTGTCTCTTTTTCTGCATATTCTCTGCTTCAATAAACAGTTTTTCTGCTTCTGATATTTTTCCGGACTGATGTTTTGTGTCTGCATGAGTTGTGCGTTTACTTTCCATATGAAAACCATCCCCGCTGCGATCGGCAAAGTTTACACTCTGCTCTCCATATTTTTGTGCAGAGTCCACATCACCAAGAGTGAGATATAGTTCGCTAAGGTTAGAGGCATCAAGTGCTGATTCTTTCCAATTTTCCTGTATAATATGCATTTCCAGCCCTGCTTTCATTGGTTGAGCAGCTTCAAAAAGTCTTCCTACCGCCCGGAGAGCAAATCCTGCAAAGTTAAGGACAAGTGCTTTCCTGCTATCCCTTAATCCAATAATAGGTTTTTCCCACGGAATTTCAAAAAAATTAGATACCGCTGATAAGCTAGTAGTACCAAATGCTCCTAGTTTATGAATAATATATTTTTCATTTCCTCTGTAAATCCTATTCCAAAAAACTTCCTCCCATACTTTTGTTGGAAATTCCGCCAGGCATCCATGCATTACTGCTGCAAATAGTGGTTCCATTTCTTCAAGGGTGTCGGGTAGATCTTTTTCAGGTTTGTTTTTGTAATATTCGTATAATCTTGCATGAGCTTCTTTCCATGCATTGGGGTTTTGGTTTTGGAGTTTTTCGCTAAAGTGTTCACGGATTAGGGGGTGGCAGTCTAAAGTATCAGGGTTAAATTCATCTTTTTCTGCAATCAGATGAAGTTCCCGTAAATGCTTAAGAGTATATTGCCAATCTTTATTAGATAAGTTTTGTAATCTGTCAGTTAATCCGGGTATTTCAGGTTTTTGTTTTAAAACATCAACAGCTCCTTTTGCTGCAGGCCTGTCAAATAGTCCGAGAATTTGTAATACATCAAGTTCAGCTTTGTTTGATTCTGAAAACCATTTTTCGTAAGATTCCATTACCCGCCTTGCATGGCCGCCATTTTCTATATCTTCCGTTAGCTTTGGGATCAAATCTCTTCGTCTTAAATCACCATTATGCACTGCATTTAAATAACTGCCAATTAGATTAAGTGCCAGAGCATGACATTTAAACTCATTTGTTGTTTTAATAAACTCTTTAGAATTTCCTTTTAATTTGTAATGTTTTAAAACTTCAACTCCTGCTTTTTCAGAGAGATTTTCCAATTTATGGGTAAAACTTAGTTTCCCTTCAGTTCCTTTTAAATCCTCAACATCGCATCTGGAAGTAATTATACATAATCCATTCATATTTCTCACAAGTGTTCTAAGAAAAGCAGGCATAGCCTGATCTTTAAACAAGCCGTACACAGGCCCGGGCGGATATTGCAAAGGTTCCAGGCCATCCAATATAAGAAGTGTTTTCTTTTCAGAAATTATTGTTGCAAGTAGTTTTCCTTTTTCATTCTGTGTTTTGGGGATTTCTCCATCATATCCAAACGACTTTAAAGTTGTATTAAAAAATTCATCAGAAGAGGCTGCACCTTTCTCTTTTGTTCCCTGAGAATAAAACGACCAGCCATAAACCTGCTCAGCTCCTTTAAAACTGTTTTTATCCATGTCATTGAGCCAACGATTGATCAAAGCACTTTTCCCAACACCACCCCAGGCAATAAAACTGATTATTCTTTTATCAGGATTTTCCCAGGCTTCATCAAGAGTTTCCAATTCTTTTTTTCGACCGAAGAGGGTTGAGCTTATGTTTGGGAGTTTGATTAGGTCAATTTTTTCAGGAGGGAAATTTGTAGTGGTTTTATCATTAGTTTGTTCCGGCACTGCTGATAAAATTTCATAAAGTTCATTGGTGAAAGCGACAAGATCTTTTTCAATCTGTAATTCAGTGCAGTCTGCAAAAGTGTACCCTTTAGGTCTTACTTCAATTTTTTTTAACCAGGGAGTTATTTTCCATGAACAATGTTCACAAATTAAAGGCATTATTTTTAATCCCATTTTTTGCTTTTTCTCTAGAAGAATAGGTATTTCTTTATCTATTATAAAATCAGATATTAAAAATTCTGTTGTAATTAATAAAATAGCAATACTGGAAGATTCGATTGATTTTTTGATTTTTTCAAACCAGTCATCACTGACCTTAATTTTGCTATCATCCCATATTTCAAAAGAGAACTGCTTTTCAAGAACTTTAAGATTTTTAAGAAGATGCTCTTTCCACTTAATATCTTTATGACTATAACTAATAAATACCGTTGGTTTGCTCATAGCCTCTTATAAGTTTTACAAATAATTACTGACAGATTAAAAATAATATTACTGATATTGTTAAACCCAAATCATGGCTTAACTTGTTTAATGCCTGCAAATATATTAAATAAAAATATAAAATACAAAAAAGTGATTTTATTATAAATTTATTTTACATTTGTCGGGAACTTAGTTTTTTATTGAGCCGTTAATATTCTCTGAATAAGTATTGGTAAACCCTCGAAAACGTTTTTGAAATCCCCGGAAACCATTGTTTTTTGCCCTCGAAAGAGGCTATGGAAGCCTCGGATCAGGCCCTGGAAAGATCGGAAGAGGCTTGGGAAACTTCAGGAATGACATAGGAAGCCCAGGAAGCGACTTGGGGAGAAATATAAGCAATAGTCAGGAAAAAACCGATAATATGAAATTTGGGGAATATGGGTATTCATTATTCAAAATTCCTTGTTCAGTATTCATTATTAAAATAATTAATGAGTTCAGTATAAAAAGAGAAGAAAATGGTTCACGCAAAGCTCGCAGACGAATCGCAAAACACGCAAAAGATTAATTGTAGGTATATTTATTTTGCGGTCTTTGCGTGAAATGGGTTTTTAGACCTGTCTTACCCCTGTAAGGGGTGGAAACCCAATCAACGGCTAACTTACTTTATCATTGAATATTGAGTGTTGTGTGTTGAATGTTTAAAAATTCTCATTTCAAGAAGAAACACTCAACGACCAAAGGAAGTCCGTCTGGATAAGCAACAATCAACAAACAATAAACAAGGAAAAATACGGGAAGTTCATAAAGGGACTAAAGCTATCATTACCCGGCTTTGAGTAAACGGCATCCGGAATTCCTACTCCATGAAATAAACTCTTTTTACTCTTCTCGATATTCCGGTTAAAACTTCGTAGGCTATGGTTTCGAGGTCTTTGGCCAAATCTTTGATTGAAAAATCCTCTCCGAAAACAATCACTTCATCACCTTCTTTTACTTTTATGTCAGTAATATTTATCATGCACATATCCATACAAATATTTCCAATAATGGGTGCAAATTTTCCTTTTACAAGCAATTTGCCCCTGCCGTTTCCTAAATTCCTGTTCAATCCGTCGGCATACCCAATCGGGATGATACCTATTTTCATATCTTTTTCAGCAAGAAATCCACGATCATAACCAATTGTATCCTTTGCTTTTATGTTTTTAATTTGAGTAATATTTGATTTTAGCGTACTCACATTTTCGAGTTGTTTCTGTTCCGACTCATTTGCCCCGACTCCATATAATCCTATCCCAAGTCTAACCATATCGAACTGTGAGTCAGGAAATCGTGATATTCCTGCAGAATTCAAAATGTGAAGAAATATGTTATGATCGCAATTTTCTTTAATAATATTACTCATCTCAACAAAACGTTTAATTTGTTCATTCGTAAAATTATCATGATCGGGGTTTTCACTACCTGCAAAATGTGAAAACACTGATTGTACATAAATATAAGGATTTACATCCAGCCTTTTTAATAAAACATCTATTTCTTTTCTTTCAAAACCAAGACGATGCATCCCGGTATCAAGTTTGATATGAATTTTAATGGGTTTATTTTTCGGAATATTATTATTATTTATCGATTTTTCTAACAAATTTAGAATACGAAAACTATAAATCTCAGGTTCGAGGCTATGTTTGATAATTGCGTCAAAACTTTCTTCTTCGGGACTCATTACCATAATTGGTGTTGTAATGCCTGCTTTTCTAAGCTCAACACCCTCATCAACATAAGCAACAGCCAAGTAGTCGATATGATGAAACTGTAAAACATTGGCAATTTCATAACTTCCGCTTCCATAAGAAAAAGCTTTTACCATTGCCATAATTTTTGTTGAGGGCTTAAGTTTTGAGCGATAATAATTCAGATTATGAACAAGAGCATTAAGATTTATTTCGAGAATTGTATCATGAGTTTTTTGTTGAAGAGCTTTGCTAATTTGTTCAAATTCAAAAATCCTCGCTCCTTTTAATAAAATACACTCATTATTAAATGTAGAAAAAGAAAAACGTTTCAAAAAGTCATCAGTACTTTCATAGAAATATTTTTCGATTTTAAATTTATCTGCCTGCCGAGAAATAGATGGCCCAACTCCTATTAAACGTTCAATTCCCTTTTTTTCCAATAATTCGGCAATTTCAGAATAAAGATCAATTTCGTTTCTTCCGCTTTGTAGAATATCGGAAAGAATAAGGGTTTTTTTACGATGTTGGTTTTGCTGATTAAGAAAATCAAGTGCGATCTTTAAGGAATTTACATCCGAATTATAACTATCATTGATTATTGAACAATTATAAATTCCCTCCTTCAACTCCAAACGCATTGCAATAGGGCTAAGCTTTA
>Ga0208648_1002192_pt1 | contig 14095 bp, 10 predicted proteins | sample AntAceMetag02UKL_FD_184772 | JGI IMG/M metagenome (GOLD analysis project Ga0208648, IMG submission 184772) | Saline lake microbial communities from Ace Lake, Antarctica - Antarctic Ace Lake Metagenome 02UKL (SPAdes) (version 2) | ecosystem: Environmental > Aquatic > Non-marine Saline and...
GTAATAAATATCGCAACAGGATAGAGAGCAATTCCAACTCCGAGAAGAGTTGCCACACCTTTTCCTCCTTTAAATCCGACATAAATTGGGAAAATATGTCCAATTACTGCTGCTATTGCCATTGAAATACTTAGATATGAAATTTGAAGATTTGTAAGTGTATCAAAATCAAAAAATCTAATCATGTAAACAGCAAACCAACCTTTCAAAATATCAATAATCAGTACAGGGATTCCTGTTTTTGTCCCCAAAACTCTTATAGTATTTGTTGCTCCGGCATTTCTGCTGCCTTTTGTTCTGATGTCAATTCCAAAAAAAAATCTCCCAATCCAAATAGAAGTTGGTATTGAACCGATTAAATAGGCTGAGATAATAGCAAGAAGAATTTTAAGACCGATCATTTCTTTGATGTAAGCAGCAAAAATAGGAATATTTATTGAAGACTAAAATGATACTTGAAATTAGGAAGAAACCCTAATTTCAAATTTCTAATCTGAATTTTGCAAAATGTAAAAAACTAAAAATATAACAACTATAAAAATCAGGCTCAAAGAAATAATTGAATATAAACTTCGTTTGCTTTAATTAAATATTTATTTTTGCAGCGTATATGAAGAAACGAAGAATATTTGCATCAATTTTAACTATTCCAATATTAATAATATTGGTGCATAATTTTATTCCTCATAATCACCATCAAAATGATTCTATCTGTGAGCAACAAAATTTCTGCTCTCTCATTTCAGATTATATTACTCATAATGATTTTTCTCATTTTGATATAGAAAATGAATCGCATGAAAATAACCATAGTTGTCATTTTTCAATTGATGTTTTAATAAAACATCAAAATTCATCAAATTGGTTATATTCAACAATATTGAATTCTGAATATACTAATTCATATATTCCTAAGTATTTATATACTGAAGAACTGCCTGAAACATCATTTATAAAAGAACAAAAAGCATTTCTCAGCTCCGAGTCTTTGAGGGCTCCCCCTTTTATAGTTTAATTATTTTTTGTCAATTATTGCTTTGGTAAACTATTAGAATGGTTTACGAAGCTGTAATCATTTAGTAATCCGTCACATCAGTTGCGGGCCAACTAATAAATATAAATAAATTAAATTAATATAAAAGAAATGAAACAAATAATTTTTATTATAATGCTTTGTTCTTTCGTTTTTGTTGGATGTAATTCTAACCACTCAAAAACAGAGGACAATGATGCGAACCACTCGCACGAAAACTGTAATCATAATCATGATACAAGCAAACTACATCATGCACAAGAAGAGTTTACGATTGAAAATGATAGCATAAAAATTGAAAAACATGAGCATAATGATAGTCACAAACATTCTCATTAATAATTAAAATTCATAAGTAATGAAACGATTATTATTTTTATTAATTCCAATAATTTTTTTGGGATGTAACAATCAATCTCAACAAATGCAAGTCGATGTGCATGACGAAACGCCTTCTAATTCACATAGTGTGTCTCACATACAAGAATCAAAAACTGTTTATTCGGAAAATGCCGAGCTTTTTGTTGAATTTCATCCCCTTGTTGTTGGGCAGTTAACAACATTTTCAGCCCATCTGACCAAACTTTCAAATCAAAAACCTTTTAAGAAGGGAAAGTTGACGGTTAGTTTGTTGGCAAATAAAAAAGGGATAAAAAATATTGTTGACAGCCAACTTGAAAAAGGAATATTTAATCCCGGGTTGATCCCAAAGAAAGCAGGTAAATACAAACTTATTTTTGAATTTGAACAAAATGGAGAGAAGGAAAATTTTGTAATTGATCCTGTTGAAGTTTATCAAAGCGAGGAATCAGCTGAGGAAGCGTTAAATAAGATTGAGAAATCTCAGGATATTAAATTTCAAAAAGAAAATATCTGGGAAATGGATTTTGCTGTTAAAGAAATTGAAAAACAAGATTTTAACAATGTAATCAATGTAACAGGCGAAATTATTTCAGCTCAGAATGATAAAACTATAATCTCATCAAGGAGTGAAGGTTTTGTGTTTTTTGATAGAACTATTTTAAAAGGTATGCAAATTGATCGGGGAGAAGATTTGTTGTCAATTTCGGGAGGAGATATTACAGGACAAAATATTGTTTCGGAATATTTGCAGGCGAAAAACAATTATGAATTAGCGAAAATTGAATTTGAACGCAGCGAAAAACTTTTGCCTAAAAAACTAATTTCCGAGAAAGAATATTTAAATATAAAATCGGATTTTCAGAATGCAAAAGTAGTTTTTGATAATCTTTCTAAAAACTATTTTGATGGAAGTGATAAAATTACTGCAAGTTGTGATGCTTTTGTTGACGATATTTTTGTTTCTGAAGGCGAATTTGTTAATATTGGACAAGCATTGCTTTCAATTATTAGAAATCAACGGGTTTTACTAAAAGCTGAAGTCCCTCAACAATATTTTAATTCAATAAACAAAATACAGTCTGCAAATTTTTCTCCATCATATTCAAATAGAATTTATAATACCGATGATTTGGAGGGTGAACTAATTTCTTACGGAAAAAGTAGTAACGAATCTTCGGTTTACACAACTGTTTATTTTGAAATTACTAAACCCGAAGAAATAATTCCCGGATCTTTTATAGATGTTTTTCTGATTTCCGATACTATCGAAAATGCAATTGTGATTCCGAGTGAAGCGATTATGGAAAATACAGGACATTATTTCGTATTTATTCAAAATTCGGGCGAAGATTTTGAAAAAAAAGAAATTCAAATTATAGCTTCCGATGGAAATAATTTTCAGGTTTCCGGTGGATTAACTGTTGGTGACAGGGTAGTTACAAAAGGCGCCTATCGAATAAAACTTGCTTCGATGACTAACAAACTTCCCTCGCATGGCCATGTTCATTAATTGAATGCTAAAATGAGAGAATGATTGAATGAGAGAATGATTGAATGGGAAATATTTTAGCATTCATTCATTTACGCAATTTATCATTTCAAATAAAAGACTATAAATATGTTAAATAAAATAATTAAATATTCATTAGAAAATCGCTTATTAGTAATTGTAGTAGCATTTCTTTTGATTATAAGTGGAACATACACAGCTTTAAAGCTTGATGTTGATGTGTTTCCGGATTTGAATGCTCCTACGGTTGTAATAATGACCGAAGCTCATGGAATGGCTCCCGAAGAAGTCGAGAAGTTAGTTACTTTTCCTATTGAAACAGCCGTAAACGGCTCAACTGGAATTCGTCGGCTTCGTTCATCTTCATCAATGGGATTCTCAATAGTTTGGGTCGAATTTGATTGGAGTACCGACGTTTATAAGGCCCGACAAATTGTTAGCGAAAAGCTTATGACTATTAGTGAACAATTGCCTCAGAATGTTGGCTCACCAATTTTAGCCCCTCAATCTTCATTGCTTGGTGAAATTATGATTTTTGCAATTACGGCAGATACAACAAGTCCAATGGATTTGCGAACAATTGCCGAATGGAATATTCGTCCAAGATTATTATCTGTAGGAGGTGTAGCACAAGTTGCAATTATTGGGGGTGAATTTAAACAATTTCAAGTGTTTGCCGACCCACAAAAAATGAAACACTACGATGTTTCACTTAATGAATTGGTGAATGCTATTAAATCTTCCAACAGAAATGCTTCAGGTGGTTTTTTAGATGACTTTGGAAATGAATACATTGTTAGAGGAATAGCCAGAACCAAAGACGTTGAGAAGATTGCAAATGTTGTAATTAAACTTTCAGGCCATGTTCCTGTTAAGCTTTCGGATATTGCTGAAGTGAAAATTGGCCCTGCTCCAAAAATTGGAGATGGCTCTTATCGAGGGCAAAAATCGGTTATTATGACGATTAGTAAGCAACCTAATATTAACACAATCAAGCTAACCGAAAATCTTAAAAAGGCAATAAATGAAATAGATAAGGAACTATCGGAGGATATAAAAATAAATACTGATGTTTTTGAACAAGCTGATTTTATAAAAACCTCCATTCGAAATGTTCAAAATGCTCTATTAGAGGGTGCTTTATTTGTTATCATAATACTTTTTCTGTTTTTGATGAATTATAGAACAACAATTATTTCGTTATTAGCAATTCCTTTATCAATTTTGGTTACTATTTTGACCTTAAAACTTCTCGGTCAAACTATAAACACAATGAGTTTGGGAGGAATGGCGATCGCCATCGGGTCACTGGTTGATGATGCAATTATTGATGTTGAAAATGTTTTTAAACGACTTCGCCAAAATGCAAAACTTCCTAAGTTTAAACGCCAAAAAAGTTTAAAGGTGGTTTATGATGCTTCAACTGAAATCAGAGCCTCAATTTTGAATGCCAGTTTAATTATCATTGTGACATTTATACCGCTTTTTTTTCTTAGTGGAATGGAAGGGCGAATGCTAAGGCCTCTTGGAATTTCGTTTATTGTTGCATTGTTTGCCTCATTGATTGTTGCTGTTACCATTACTCCTGTGCTTTGCAGCCTTCTGATAACTAACCATGAAAGCCTGATTAAGCAAATTAAAGGTAGTTGGTTAACACGAAATCTGACATATTTTTACTGGATTTCTTTAAAAAGAATTCTCAAAACAAAATTTGCAATTCTTGGTTTTGTTACTATTTTATTAATTTTTTCTCTTTTAATATTTTTTAGTTTCGGACGAAGTTTTCTTCCTCCTTTCAACGAAGGCTCTCTAACAATAAATGTTGCAACAATTCCGGGTATTTCGCTGGAAGAATCGAATAAGATTGGCAAAAAAGCCGAAATGGTAGTATTATCCATACCGGAGATTTCAACTTGTTCCCGAAAGACAGGAAGAGCCGAACTTGCCGAGCATTCATTTGGTAAAAATGTATCGGAAATTGATGCTCCTTTTAAACTTACCGAAAGGCCGAGAGCTGAATTTCTCCGTGATGTAAGGGGGAAACTTAGTACTATTCCCGGAATCGTTTTTGAAGTCGGGCAACCAATTACTCATCGTATTGATCATATTTTATCCGGTTCAAGATCGAATATCGCAATAAAACTTTTCGGGACAGATCTGAAACAGATGTTTATTCTTGCAAATAACATTCGAAGCAATATTGATGGAATTGAAGGAATTGCCGACCTAAATGTTGAGCAACAAGTCGAAATTCCACAAATTCAAATCAAACCAAAAAGAAACATGCTTGCTAAATATGGTATCCCTATTAATGATTTTATCAATTTTATTGATTATGCTATTGCCGGTGAAAAAATTTCGGATGTTTTTGATGATGAAAAAGCCTTCGACTTGGTTTTAAGATTCGACAAAAAGAGCCGTGATAATATCGAGGCAATTAAAAATATTATGATAGATACTCATAAAGGGTCGAAAATCCCATTGTTTTATGTTGCCGATATTGAATCATCTTCAGGACCTAACACCATTAATCGTGAAAATATTAATCGGAAAATTGTGATTTCGGTGAATATTGCCGAGAGAGATTTGCGAAGTGTCGTTAACGATATTCAAAACGAAATTGAAGAAAGCATTGTTCTTCCAGAAGGATATAGAATTGAGTTTGGCGGTCAATTTGAAAGCGAAGAAAAAGCTTCACGAATATTGTTTTTTACTTCAATCATTGCAATTTTGATAATATTTCTGATTTTGTTTCAAGAATTTAAAAACATTAAAATTGCCGGTATTATTCTTCTTAACCTTCCACTTGCTTTAATTGGCGGAGTTTTGGCTATTTGGGCAAGTAATTCTGTGATCAGCATTCCATCAATAATAGGCTTTATTACATTATTCGGGATAGCAACACGCAACGGCATACTCCTTGTTTCACGTTATCAACATCTTAAAACAGAAGGATATTCGGTTTATAATACGGTTATTAAGGGTTCATTAGACAGGCTTAGCCCGATTCTGATGACAGCATTAACGGCTGCTCTGGCTCTTATTCCTCTGGCTTTGGCAGGTGATAAATCTGGTAACGAAATTCAAAGCCCAATGGCTGTTGTAATTCTTGGTGGTTTATTAAGTTCTACTTTGTTGAATGTTTATATTATTCCGATAATGTATTATTTAATGAATAGAAAAAAGTGAAATTTTTGAATTGAGAATTTAGAATTTAGATTTTAGATTTATGAATTCAAAAATAATAAATAATGATAGTTTAACAATGAACGTTGGTAGTTCAACAATGAACGATGATAAAAAAACATATTTCCAGCAAATACGCTATTTCGGTACTATGGGATCACTGATATTTTTTCAGCGATTATCTGCGACATCTGCGGGAAACAAATTTTAAACAAATGAAAAATAAAACAAAGCTTATAAACCTGAAAACTGTTTTTACAATAATATTAATTCTATTAATAAATAATGTTTTTGCTCAAAAATCACTTAATGAGGTACTCCTTTCAGTTGAAGCAAATAATAAAGCAATAATTGCAAATCAGCATTTATGGGAATCGAATAAAATTGAAAATAAAGTAGGGTTTCTTCCTGATAATCCGTCCATTTATTATGGATATTTCCCGGGCAATAATTCCGTAATAGGTACTAAAAGAACCTTTGGAATTAGTCAGTCATTTGATTTTCCGACTGCTTATTTCAATAAAAATGATTTGATCAACAATCAACTTTCTTATGCCGGGTTTAAGATGAATGCTTTCAGACAGAATGTTCTTTTGGAGGCAAAACTTGTTTGCTACGAATTGGTTTTCTTAAATAGATTAAAAAAGAAATACGAAGAAAGATTGGCAAATGCCTCGGAACTATTGGAAGCGTATAAAACAAAATTTCAAAATGGCGATGCTAACATCCTTGATTTGAACAAAGCAAAACTTCAATTCGTTGAATTTGAAAACAACTTGAGATCGATTGAAGCTGAAATATTACAATATTCCGAAAAGCTTAATCTGCTAAATGGAGAAAAGCCGATTGAATTCACAGCTGATTCTTATTCTGATCATCTGCTGCAAGATTTTGATAAACTTCTTTTCGGATTTTTTGAAAAAAGTCCTTTGATTAATGCAAACCAATCGGAGCTTGAAATTGCAAATATCCGCCTTAAGCTTTCCCGCTCATTGTATCTTCCCGAAATTGAAGTTGCATATGAGTCGGAAATGATTTTGGATGATTCATACAGAGGTGTTAAAGTCGGCCTGAGTATTCCTCTATGGGGAAAAGCAAATACTATAAAAAGCTCAAAAGCAAATCAAATTTTTGTTAAATCTGAAGATGAAAACCTGCGAGCCAAACTTTCATCGCTCATAAAGCAGGATTATCAAAAGCTACTGATAATGAAAGCCAATCTTGATAATTACAGCGAAGCAATCGAAAATTATGATAATGTAAATTTGCTTCTGGAGTCATTGGAGGCCGGGCAAATATCAGCCATTGAATTCTTTATGGAAATTACTTATTTCTACAATATTTACGATAATTTTTTAGAGCTTGAAAAAGATTATTATCAAAAATTGGCCGGATTGTATAAGTTTTATTTGTAAGGTTTAAGAAATTTAGATAAATCCATAAATTTTTAGGGCTCTTTACTTCAATTGACAGTAATTTTACTAACTTTGAAAACAGTATTGTAATAAATAACATCATGTTAAAAGTATTGAATAACAATCGTATTTCATTCGTATAACCATCATATAAAAATCAAATGGCAACAATAATTACTTCCCCTTCAATTATTACAGCTCAGGGCAATAAACCAAAGAAAATAGAAGAATATTTTGGAAGAGTGAACAGCGAAACCCAATCGGTAAGTATTGCTCGAATGAAAAGTCCTGCAGGCTGGGTAGAACCTGGTCAATGCCCAAATTTTGATGAATATACAGTAGTTTTAAAAGGTGTTTTGAGAGTTAAAACTAAAAATGAAACTATTGATGTAAAAGAAGGGCAAGCTGTTTTGATCTCCGAAAATGAATGGGTTCAATATAGTTCTCCTTTTGTGGGAGGTGCGGAATATTTTGCAGTTTGTCTTCCTGCTTTCTCACCGGATTTGGTGCATAGGGATGTCAATGAGTGAATGATTGAATGATAGAATGGAAGAATAAGACAATTCATATTTGTTTGAGCTTTATTTAATCTCATATTTTATTCATTTATTGATCCTTAATAAACAAAACAATCTTATTAGAATATACCAAGCATTCAAGCATTCAATCATTCTCTCATTTTATCATTTTATCATTCTCTCATTCATTCTCCTCTGGTGTTCGATTAAGAACTATGAATTGTTCGATATTATACATATTTTTGTTATATTATTTTTGTAAAATTTTAAATCTCGCACCAAATCAAATTATTATAATATTCGGTATGGTTTTGGAATTTAGAACCAAGTTTATCGAAAACCGAAAATTATGTTTAAAAACTATCTGAAAACCGCATTAAGAAACTTGCTTAAAAACAAAATTTTTACAATCATTAATATTCTTGGCTTGGCGATTGGTATTGCAGCCAGTTTATTGATTTTTCAATATGTTGAAAATGAGTTAAGCTATGATAATTTTCATGAAAAAGCCAAGGATATTTATCGTCTTCGAGGCGACAGATTCAGCCAGGGTGAACTTGCCGAAGAAATGGCAACTGTTTGTGATGCTTTAGGGCCGCTTTTACCCGATGCATTTCCTGAAGTAAAGGATTATGTTGTTTTAAGCAATTATCAATTGGAAGGCGTAATTTCGTATGGTGAACATAACTATAAACTTCAAAAAGCATTTTTTGCTACTTCCTCATTTTTTAATGTTTTTTCATATAAACTTGTGCAGGGCAATGCCGATAAAGTACTAAATGATCCTTTTACTGTAGTTATTTCCGAAAGCCTTGCTAATAAACTTTTTCCCAACGAAGAAGCATTAGGTAAAATGATAAAATTCAATAATCGCAGAACTCTTGCAATAAGCGGGATTTTTGAAGATGTACCCGAAAACTCTCATTTGCAATTTAATATTTTGTTTTCATTTCAAACAATGATTGAATTGTACGGAAAATGGACGGAAGATTCCTGGTGGGTTGATATTGCTCTTACTTATCTTTTATTGGAACCTGATACTGATACGGATGAGTTGATTTCTAAAATTAATAAATTTGTTGATGGCAGAATTGGAAAAGAATTGAAAGAGAAGAACCAAGGAATGAAATTTTACCTCCTTCCGGTAGAAGACATACATTTGTATTCAAATTATCCGGGCGAAGCAGAAGTTAACGGCGATCATAAAACGGTTCGCTTCTTATTGATAATTTCTTTTTTAATAATAATAATTGCCTGGATAAATTATATCAATATGGCAACGGCTCGTTCACTCGAACGATCAAAAGAAGTTGGCTTAAGGAAGGTTTCCGGTGCACATAAATCACAATTAATTAAGCAATTCTTAATTGAATCATTAATACTTAACATAATAGCGGTTTTAATTGCAATAATAATTGTTGTAATAATTCATCCGGTTTTTTACGATTTCACCGGTTTGGATATAAGTTTGAATTTATTTAACAACTTGAAATTTTGCATAGTTTTTTCAGGAATTATTTTAATTGGTTCAATTTTATCCGGTTTGTATCCTGCATTTATTATGTCTTCTTTTAAACCAATTGTTGTTTTAAAAGGAAAAATGAGTTCAGGTGGAAAGGGAAATATTTTAAGAAAAGTATTAATAATTTTTCAGTTTATAATTTCTATAATTCTAATTTCAGGAACTTTAACGGTTTTTAAACAAGTAACATATATGCAAAACCAGAATTTGGGAGTTAGCTTGGAACAGACATTAATAGTTGACGGGCCGGTTTCTTTTGATTCAACCTGGGTTCATCAACAAAGAAGTTTTAAGAATGAACTACTTTCAGATGCTGCAATCAACGATGTTTGTGCATCCTATTTTGTTCCGGGTGATGAAGTTTGGTTCACAAACGGATATATCAAGCAAAGCAATAATGACGAAAAAGCTTCAAGGACTTTACAGGTTATTCATGTCGATCATAATTTTTTAGATTTTTATGATTTTAATTTTCTTGCAGGGCGCAATTTCTTAGAAAACAGCGAGACTGATCGCTTAGGACATGTGATCAACAGAGAGACTTGTGAAATACTTGGTTTTGAAAGCCCTGAAGATGCTTTGAATGAAGAATTGGATTGTCCAAACTGGCAATCGACCAAGAAAATTATCGGTGTAATTGAAAACTACCATCAAAGATCCCTGAAAGAAAATTATGGGCCCATAATATATACCTACCTTCCTCATCCGCGTTTTCTTAAAAAATATTCTATCAAAATTCACCCTAAAAATGTAAAAGAAACCATTGCTTTTATTGAAAAAAAATATGCTGATTTTTTTCCGGGCAATACATTCGGATATTATTTTCTTGATAAACATTACGACCAACAATATAAATCAGATACGCAATTTGGGCGGACATTTGCAATATTTTCTGTTTTAGCAATTTTCATTGCATGCCTCGGCCTTTTTGCTCTTTCTCTGTATTTTGCTTTACAGAGAACTAAAGAAATTGCAGTTCGTAAAGTTCTCGGTGCCGGCCAAAAAGAAGTCTTTTCGCTCCTTTCAAAAGATTATTTAAAATTATTATTGATAGCCATATTATTAGCTTTTCCAATTTCATATTATATTATGGATAATTGGCTCAGTAATTATGCATATCGAATAAACTTCGGATACTGGTTTTTTCTTATCCCAATTGTTTCATTGGTTCTAATTATATTTATTTCGGTATTTTATCAAGTAAATAAAGCTGCCAGAGCAAATCCTGCTAATTCATTAAAGTATGAATAATATTTTAATCTTTATAAATGAATGCCTGTAAAACTCCTATAACAATCAATTCTCAATTGTATTTCAACCGTATTTCGATTGTATCTCTATTGTATTTCAATCGTACCACAACCATATTCCAATCGTAATTTAAAAAAACAACAAATATGATTATTAATCCTTTATCCAATATCAGTTTAGAAAAAATTTATAAAACTTTTGTCGAGGCTTTTTCAGATTATCATGTAAAATTTACTCTAAGTTTTGATGATTTTTTGTTTATGATGAATCGAAGAGGAATGAATAGGGATTTGTCGTTTGGTGCTTTTGAAAACGAAAGATTGCTTGGGTTTACATTGAATGGATTAGGTTTGTGGAATGGCTTTCTGACAGCTTATGATACAGGAACAGGAATAATACCGGATTACAGAAAAAAAGGGCTGGCGAAGAGGATTTTTCATGAATCACTACCGGTTCTAAGGCAAAATAATATCAAACAATATTTACTTGAAGTTTTAAAACAAAATAAAGTTGCTTATGAATTGTATATAAAACTGGGTTTTGAGGTAAATCGTGAATTTGATTATTATGTTTTTAAAAAGAATGATATTAAAAATTACGCTTTCGCTAAATGCCCTAATAAGATCAGAATTGAAGAAACTGATGAAATTGACTGGGCTAAGGCAATATCTTTTTTTGATTTTGAACCTTCGTGGCAAAACAGTCTTGAAGCTATTAAAAGAAGTTTTGATTCGTATTTTAGAATTGCCGCTTATAAAAATGAGGACTTAGTTGGTTTCGGTTTTTTGCAAAAATCTAATGGAGATATTCCTCAAATTGCCGTTAATAAAGATTTTCGGCGAAAAGGAATTGGTTCAGCAATTTTTAGAAAACTAATTGATATAAACCAGATTGAAAATTTTCAGATAATAAATACTGAAAAAACAGATATTGGAATGAAAAAATTTCTCGAACATTTTAATATTTTTCCGAGTGGCGGACAGTATGAAATGATATTGAAATTATAAAATTTAAAATTTTAAAATAAATACAGAGCCTTTATTTTTTTCCGACCGCACCGATATGCTTGCTCTATGCATCCTCATTATTTGACGAGAAAGGCTTAACCCAATTCCCGAACCGGCATCTTTTGTGGAAAAGAAAGGAGTGAAAATTTCATCAATAATATCAGTTTCAATTCCACAGCCATTATCAGAAATCGAAATCAGAACTTCATCATTAATTTTGTCTGAATTGATTGTTATTTCAGGGTTTTCGGCACCTTGAAGAGCTTGTATGCTGTTGGTTATTAAATTTATCAGAACTTGCTCAATTTGTTTCGGATCAGCTTTGATCAACAAATTTTCATTAAAATCATTAATTATAAAATTGATATTTTTTGCTTTGAGTTCAGCTTCCATCAATTGTTTAACTTCATGAAATAATTTTTTAAGCTGAAGTTTCTCGGGTTTGGGAAATGGAACTTTTGTTAATTTCCGATATTCGCTAACAAAATCAAACAATCTATTACTTCGTTTAAGAATTGTTTTTGCACATCCCAAAACATCAATGATTGTTTGTTCATCAACTTTATTTTGTTCACTATCAATATCTTCACTTTCCTCAAGAAGCATTATAATTGTCTCAGTCAATGAAGAAATCGGTGTAACCGAATTCATAATTTCATGATTCAAAACCCTAATAAGTTTTATCCATGCATCAATTTCTTTTTGTTCAATTTCAGATTTTATATTATGAAAAGTTATGATTCTGAATTTTTCATTTTTAAAAATATTGAAACTGCTTCTTACCGATAAATTTATTTTCTCATCAATTTGTTTTATTTCAATTAGCTTTTTCCCGGACTTTGGTTCTTTATCAACTTCTTCCACAAATTTTCTACATCGAATTTTTAATTGTTGCCATGTTTTGGGTTTTGAAATGTTTAAAAGTTGGTTTGCAGCAGAATTCATCAAAACAATTTCATCCTTTCCGTTGATGGCGATAATTCCGGTTTCAATATGCTTTACAATTTGTTGTAAAAAACTAAATTGCACCTCCTTGTCGATAGTTATTTTCTTAAACGAATCAAGAATTATATTAAAAGATTCGTGTAATTCATCAATTGAATTACTGATATTTTTTTTAGGATAATAAATAGAAAAATCTGATTGTTTTATTGCTTCAAGAAATTTTGCAAGCTCAAAATTTGTTTTTGAAACAAATTCAATAAGTTTTATAACCTGAAATACAATAATAATAATTAACACTAAAAAAGTGAATAAAAGCTGATTGCGTTCAAGAATAAAAAATGAAATTACTAAGCAAAACATTGTGACTAATATCAAACATAGCCTAAAGACAATTTGAAAGGTAAAACTTTTATAAACCATATTTCTCCAATCTTCTGTAAAGGGCAGCTCGTGCAATTCCAAGATCAACTGCTGCTTTGGTTATGTTCCCGTTGTTTTTACTAATGGCTTGCAGGATAAATCGTTTTTCCATTTCTTCGAGATTAAGGCCGCCATCCTTAAGTTTGTCCATTTTCGTTACTAATTCGCTTGTGAAATCTGAGAAGCTAATTGTCTTGCCATCACTAAGAATTACAGCACGTTCAACTGAGTGTTGAAGTTCCCTAATATTTCCGGGCCATTTATATTTCAATAATTTTGACAGCGTGCTTTGTAGAATTTTTATTCCTGTCTTTTTATATTTTTTGGAATAAATCTGTAAAAAATAATTCAATAAAAGCGGAATATCATTACATCTTTCGCGAAGCGCCGGAACCCTGATTTCAACGGTATTAATTCTGTATAAAAGGTCTTCGCGAAATGTGTTTTGCTGAACCATTTCATTTAAGGGCATATTTGTGGCACAAACCAAGCGAATATCAAGCGCGATTTCTTTGTTTGAACCAATTTTCGTAATTTTACGTGATTCCAAAACCGATAATAATTTTGCTTGCAATCGCAATGAAAGATTCCCGATTTCGTCAAGGAAAATTGTTCCGCCTGAGGCAAGTTCAAAGCGGCCTGGTTTTTCTTCCTTTGCATCAGTAAACGAACCCTTTGTATGCCCGAAAAGTTCGCTTTCAAAAAGATTTTCATGAATTGCTCCTAAATCAACCGAAATAAAAACTTCATCTTTTCTTTTCGATTGCCTGTGAATTTCACGCGCTACAAGTTCCTTTCCGGTTCCATTTTCACCAAGTATTAGAACATCGGCATTGGTTTTTGCAACTTTCTCAATTATAGTAAAAACCTTCTTGATAGCAAGCGATTCTCCAATAAAATTTTCATAGTTTTGATTTAAATCATC
>Ga0208648_1002193_pt1 | contig 14087 bp, 10 predicted proteins | sample AntAceMetag02UKL_FD_184772 | JGI IMG/M metagenome (GOLD analysis project Ga0208648, IMG submission 184772) | Saline lake microbial communities from Ace Lake, Antarctica - Antarctic Ace Lake Metagenome 02UKL (SPAdes) (version 2) | ecosystem: Environmental > Aquatic > Non-marine Saline and...
GCTTACCTTTCCGAAATCTCTTTTGAAGAAACAACATAAAGATAGGTTTCGGAAAGTTTAAACATTCTTGACATTGTTGAATGTTCTTCCCGATAAATCGGGACATTCGTAAACTCGCTACGAGTCAAGTCCATTCACAACCATTCGCACTTGTCAGGTCGTAGTTCCGACAAATCGGGACTACGACTGAAGGTTTACCTAACCACAATAAACTTATTCCTGAATTCCTTTTCTCCAATTTTGGCTTTATAAAAGTAAACACCATTTCCAATCATTCTACCGTTCTCATCTTTTCCATCCCAGGTTATGGAGTAGCCGACTCCGTCGGCTGTTGTGGCGAGAGACTCTCCACACTCCAAAGATTTCACTTTTTGACCCTTAACATTGAAGATTTCGATTTTTTCCGGCAGAATTTGAGAGGAGTTTATTAAAAATGAAATCTGGTTTGAGCCAAGATAAAACGGATTGGGATAACAGGAAATAGTAATTTCATTCGAAGCGAGAATATTTTCTCCGGAAGTAATTACTTCAACAAGCGAATAAGAATAGGAAACAGAGGAATATCCGCAATTTGCAAAAGATAAAATCATCTGGCTGTAATCTGTGGTCAATTCCGGAAGTACTCCTGTCCAGATGCCGTTAATTGTGAATTTATCAACAGTAGAAGTAATGCCTTCTTCACCAATACGCATAACTCCCAGTCCTATGGGAAAATTCGTAGTTAGAGTTAATTCCAGGTTTCCGTCACCTGGGTAAAGCCGGATGTAATCTGTTGCCCAACCATTTATAGTGCCGCTGTTTCCAGCAGGATAGGCGGAATGAGTGTAAACAGCATGGAAATTGGGCAAAGTCAGATTCTCATAATAGTAATGTCCGTTTTCAACGTCAGGATCATCCAAAAAGTTAGCAATTGTCCAATCTACAAAAATGTCTTCAAATGGCTGGCTGATACCGTTTGCAATCAATTGGTTTGTAATACCGGAAATGCTGTTCAAAGGCTCGGACACGATGTCTTTTATTAAGCTGTCCCCAACCGCGTCATACTGTTCCTCAAGATAGGTGAAATAGAGCATAACTTTTACATAATCCGCAAATTCCTGGTTCCATACATTGAGAGGATTATCCGGATTGGTTGGAAAATTCACAATTGGATCAGGCAAACCGAAATAAACCATTGCCAGCTCAGCACAGCCTTCATCTACCCAGGTATCTTCGTTTATATCTCCCAGCCAGTGGATCATATGCTGCAGTTCGTGAGCTAAAACCGATATGCGAATCGGATCGGTCGGATTTAAGGGGAAACAAGTCATATAGATCATCTCACATTCGTTGCTGTGTCCGGGAGGATTCATCTGTTGAGCCTGCTGTTCTGTCACTTGGTTATAAGCACTGAAATAACCGTCGAATGTTGAACCCGCGAATGAACCAAGTTCAGAATAATAGACAATTATTTTAGGATCATTATCGAGCTCATCCGGGATTGGACCAAAAAGAGTTTCATCCATTTCGATTGCACCCCACTCAGTTGATATCATGGTGTAATCTTCCAGGTATGGCAATACAATATCAATGTCAGACTGATCCATATGCACATTCCACTGATCATCGGCAACAAAGATGTAGCAATGGTCTCCCACGGCTCTGCAGGTTGCAGGTGTTTGAATCCAGAGTGGCGGCATCACAGATAAATCCCATGCCCAGTAAATTTCTGTATCACCAATCACATATTCGCGGTTTTCTCTATTTGCTTTTATTTGCTCGTGAAGAGCTGAACCCTGAAATTGACCTGCCTGCCTGCTGATGTCTCTTTGAAATTCTTTGAATTCCTCAATTCTATTTGCTGAGAGCAGAACTGAAGCCCAAATAAAAACTACGACTAATAATTTTTTCATCACTTCCTCCTAAAATTTCTTTCGTCAATTTCAATAAATATATTTTATTCGTCAATATTCATACATTTTTTTATTAAAATTATGCCAAAAAAAAATCTGGATGAAAATTATTAAAATGGAAAATACAATACATTCCAAATTTTATTCCTCGGATTGTTTTTTTTAATTGACAGTTGTAATGGAAATTTGATTGGAAATCTTTGATTATAAAAATCATATTTAAATGTAAGGGATCTGCAAATGAAAAAAACCATGTCTTTCTGAGGTTTCTTCCAAAGGCAATCTACCGAAGAATCTCATTATAAGTGGAGTTCCTTCGAGAGAAAAGCAAGATGAATTCCTCAGGATGACAAAAACACTCAATTATGCAGAACTCTTAAATTATTTTAAATATTATAAAGGAGAGGAAATTTTGAAAGCTACAATTAGATTAAAAATGATCATTTTCTTTCTTCTGGTAATTATTTTAACAGGTTTAACAGCTACGCTTGTTGGAGTGCATCTGATTGGAGACAGAATTGTGAAACAAGCCCAGAAAAAGGTGAGATTCGACCTTAATACAGCCAGAGAGATTTATAAAGAAAAAACCAGGGAAGTTGAAACTTCTGTTCGCTTAACAGCTTTGAGATTTTTTATTAAAAACGCCATTATAAAACATGATATCAAATCTTTGGAAAACGAACTTAAGAAAATCAGTAAAATAGAATCTTTGGATTTTCTTACTCTCACAGATAGGAACGGAATAGTTCTTCTGCGAGCAAATAATCCGGAATTATTTGGAGATAACCCGGTACATGATGAAATTTTAGAAAAAGTAATAAACCAAGAAAAAATAGTGGCAGCGACCCAGATATTTTCTAAAAAAGAATTGTTGCTGGAAAATGAGAAACTTCCGAAGCAAGCTCGAATTGAATTAATTAAAACACCTAAAGCAAGAAAAAGATTGGAGCAGGAGGAAACTTCCGGAATGGTTATAAAGGCAGCAGCTCCAATTTTTGATTATGAAGGAAGATTGATTGGAGTTTTGTATGGTGGAATCCTTCTGAACAGGAATTTTGAAATCGTTGATAAGATCAAAGATATTGTTTATCGAAGAGAAACTTATAAAGGAAAGGATATTGGCACAGCAACTATTTTTCAGGATGATCTTCGCATCTCGACCAATGTAAAAACAATTGATGGAGAAAGAGCAATTGGAACGCGAGTTTCTGAAGAAGTTTACAATCAGGTTCTGATCAAAGGAAACCCCTGGATTCACAGAGCTTTTGTTGTAAATAATTGGTACATTACTGCTTATGAACCAATAAAAAATATCAATGATGAGCTTATAGGGATTTTGTATGTAGGAATCTTGGAAGAAGAATTTACAGATATGCAACGTGATACTTTGTGGACTTTTCTGTTGATTACTTTTGCCGGTATTATTGTCTCTTTTGTAATTTCTTATTTTCTGGGAAACAGCATAGTCAGACCAATAAAGTGTCTTGTTTCTGCATCGCATTATTTGGCATCGGGAGATTTAAGTCATCGAGTCGAATGTAAATCTAAAGACGAATTTGCTGAATTGGGCAGCACATTCAATTTTATGGCAGATTCCATCAAAGAAAGAGACCAGAAATTAATGGAATATACAGAACAAAAAATTATGAAATCCGAAAGACTGGCAATGGTAGGTCAATTGGCTGCAGGTGTGGCTCATGAAATTAATAATCCGCTTGGCAGTATCCTGATTTACAGCAGTCTTATCTTAGAGGATTTGCCCGAAGACTCCCCTGAAAAAGAGAATCTTGAAAAAATTGTGGAGCAAACAACCAGATGCAAGAAAATCGTCAGAGGACTGCTCGATTTCTCCCGTCAGACAGAACCGGAGATGAAGCAGGATGATATTCATCATGTTATCGAGGATGTGCTTTCGCTTGTTAAAAATCAATCTTTATTTCAGAATGTTAAGATTACTAAGAAATATGTCGACACATTGCCGAACATCATGTTTGATAAGGCTAAGATTCAGCAGGTATTTGTTAATATCCTGCTGAATGCAGTGGAATCGATGGAAGGTCAGGGAGAATTAATCATTGAAACCGGTTATTCTACCGATGAAAAATTTATTAATGTGAATTTTACAGATACCGGATACGGCATCAAAAAAAAGAATATGAAGAAAATATTCGATCCCTTTTTCTCGGCAATTCACAAGCCCCACAGCACAGGTTTGGGACTATCAATAAGCTACGGGATCATCAAAAAACACAAAGGAAATATCAGCGTCGTAAGTGAAGCGGGACAGGGTTCCACTTTTATTATCAGCTTGCCGATTGAGGAGCAAAATGGATAAGAATATTGATATTTTGGTAATTGATGACGATAAGCACATGCGTGATGGCTGCGATCAGATTCTCAGAAAAAGCCAATATAAAGTAGTACTTGCTGAAGATGGTTTTCAGGGTCTGGAATTTATGAAGAATAAAGTTTTTGATCTAGTAATTCTGGATTTAAAAATGCCCGGAATCGACGGTATGGAAGTTCTTAAAAAGATAAAAACCAGTAATCCTGATACTTTTGTAATTGTTATCACAGGTTATGCTTCGGTGGAATCTGCAGTTCAGGCAATGAAAATAGGAGCGAATGATTTTCTGCCAAAACCTTTTACTCCAGAAGCATTAAGGATTATTGTTAAACGCGTTATTGAAAAAAGGAAGCTTCTATTGGAAAATATCTACCTGCGGGAGCAGTTAGATTCATATATTGGAATGGATGATTTTATCGGTGAAAGCAAACCCATGATAAAAATCAAAGAGTTAATAAGAAAAGTGGGACCAACCGATAGTACTGTTTTAATTTCAGGTGAGAGTGGAACAGGAAAAGAACTGGTTGCCAGAGCAATTCACCGAAATAGTCCGCGTAAAAATAAACCTTTTATAACTGTGGATTGTGGAAGCCTGGTGGAAACCCTTTTTGAGAGTGAGCTTTTTGGTCATGTTAAGGGTTCGTTCACAGGAGCTATTGCATCTAAACACGGGAAATTTGAATTAGCGAATACAGGAACTTTATTTTTTGATGAGATTGGAAATATAGGTACAAATATCCAGGGAAAACTCCTGCGAGCAATTCAGGAGTGTGAAGTTACAAAAGTCGGTAGTAATCAAACAATCAAAATCGATGTCCGCATTATTTCAGCAACGAATATCGATCTTATCAAAGGCATTAAAGAAGAAACCTTTCGCGAAGACCTGTTTTACAGGCTGGCTGTGATTCCTATCAATTTACCGCCCCTGCGGGTTCGAAAAGACGATATCCCTTCCCTGGTGAATTACTTTCTGAATAAATACAACAAAAAAAGAGGGAAGCAAATTAAATCAATGTCCTCCCAAGCTATGCAAACTCTTGTAAATTATGATTGGCCCGGAAATGTGAGGGAATTGCAAAATACGATCGAGCGTGCGGTTGTGCTTGCTAAAGGTGATGTTATCACACCAGCGGATATTTTTCATTTCTCTTATGTTAGTTCAAAAAACCAATCAACTACTTTAGCTTCTGCTGAAAAAGAACATATTTTAAAGATATTGAAAGATTGTAATTGGAATAAAAGTAAAGCAGCGAATTTGCTCAAGATAGATCGTAAAACCCTGCGTATGAAAATCGAAAAATATGAAATAATTGCTGAGTCTGTTGATTGAACCCACGAAATACAAGAAAAAACGCGAAAAATTTTTTCTTTAAAAACTAGTTCAACCAATTCAACCAGCTTTGAGGAATAATTCACCAAGGTTGGGGTGATAATCCTCACTGTTTTTAGATTCATTTAGTTTTACTTTCTTTTTCAGGAAGCAATAAAATCTCACAACTACCATCATATCAAAAAGTTAGAAAATCCATTTCATCTTTACAACCTTTTGGCATAGAATTTGCCATCTATTGGGGCATGAAATCAAAAATTATCAGAATCCTTATTATTGATGATGAGCATTATATTTGCGATTCCTGTAGCCAGGTTTACATTAAAGATGGTTATCAGGTTGATACTGCAAATGATGGTCTTACCGGAATAAAGAAAGTTAAAGAATTTAACCCGGACCTTGTTCTGGTTGATCTCAAAATGCCCGGAATGAGTGGTATGCAAGTTCTGGAAGAGATGAAAAAGATCGATCCAACTATTGTTTCGGTAGTCATAACCGGATATGCTACGATAGATTCAGCAGTGGAAGCGATGAAAAGAGAGGCATTCGATTTTTTACCAAAACCATTCACTCCTAACGAACTCCGATTGGTTACACGTAGAGCTTTAAAAAAGAGACAGTTAATTCTCGAAACAAATAGATTGCGAGAAGAAAAAGATAGAATGAAAGAAAATTTCATCAGTATGGTCTCTCATCAGCTTAGAACTCCGCTGGTAGCTGTTCAACAATATTTTGAAGTAATTCTTGGAGGCATGGTAGGAGCTGTTTCTGAAGAACAAAAAAATATGATGAATCGTTCCAAAATCCGAATTGATGAACTTATTAAACTTATTAAAGAATGGCTCGACTTTGCCAAAATAGATGCCAATAAACTGGTTGCTGAATTAAAGCCAACAAATTTAATTCCAATCCTAGCCAAAGTTCTGGATACTTTGCAACCATTAGCTGAACAGAATAATGTAACTTTGAAAATGGATATTCCTGAAAACCCGGCATTAATATCCGGCAATGCAAATGTTCTGGAGCAGGTCTTTCTGAATTTAGTGGAAAACGGCATCAGGTATAATAGGGATAAAGGAAACGTAACCATCAAAGCAGGAATGGAAAACGGATATGTGAGAGTGGAGATTTCCGATACCGGAATAGGAATTTCTCAGCAGGAATTACCATTTATATTCGAGCAATTCTATCAGGTTAACCAAGTCGGAAGAACAGATGGAACCGGTTTGGGTTTGTGTATTGTAAAGAGGATTATTGATGCTCATTCAGGAGAAATAAAAGTAACAAGCGAACCAGGTAGAGGAACGGTTTTTTCAGTTCTTCTGCCGGAAATAAAGGAGGAACAAAATGAAAGGTAAGATTTTAATGATTGATGATGATGCGGATTTTCGTGAAGCCACAGCCAAGATACTGAAATTCCGAGGGTATGATGTTGTAAGTGCTGCAAACGCCAGAGAAGCAAGGTTGATGTTGAAAAAGGAAAAACCAGATTTGATTATACTGGATATTATGCTTCCGGATTATGATGGTTTTTCATTATGCGCGGAAATAAAGGAAAATACGGATTTCTTTGAGATTCCCATCCTGATTTTAACTGCAATGAACGCTGAAAAAGCTCAGAAGAAATACGCTGAAAAAATAGCTCTTCATCACCAGGCAGATGAATTTGCGGAAAAACCCATAGAACCCAAAGAACTGATAGCTCGGGTTCACGGTTTAATGACCCGAAGCCAGGTCGTTAATTCGGATTTTTCCGATAAGACAAAGATATTATTCATTGATAGTGATCATGAATTTATGCGTTCTATGCGAAAAATTCTGGAAGGCAAAGATTATGAAGTCGAAACCACCGATACCGGAAAAGGCGGGATAATGATGATTAAAACCATGTCTCCGCAACTGATAATTATTGATCCGATTCTTTCAGATATTGATGGGTTCTCTGTTTGCCGTGAACTGAAATCCGAAAAAAAAACTTTTCATATTCCCATTCTTATGGTTACTGCTTTTACTCAGCAATTGAGTGATCCTGACTTTGCTAAAACCTTAGCTGCCAATCATAAAGTGGATGAATTCATCCCAAAACCCATAAAACCCGAACAACTATTGAAAAAAATACAACAATATGCCTAATCCCGAATCATTTTTAAATTCTACTATGAAAGCAAATATTTTGTAACTCGACCTGCCAGGTCGAGAGTGATAGCGACCAAGCTGGTTGAGTTACGGGAATTCTAATTTTAAGCAGGAATCAGGAATGAAACTAAAAGAAAATAGCGAAATAAAACCTAAAATCTTGTTAGTTGACGATGACCCGGATTTTCTGTTCTCAACAAAAATCATTCTTGAAAACAGCGGTTATAAAATAATAACTGCTGCCAATGGAAAACAAGGAATAAATAAAGCAAAATCAGAGCAACCGGATTTGATTGTTCTGGATGTAATGCTACCGGATTATGATGGCTTTTCAATCTGCAGAGAATTAAAAGACAGTCCTGAAACCGTACAGATACCGGTGATTATCCTTACTTCCATAAGTAAGAGACGAGATGGAAGTTATGCAGATGTGATCGCCTATTGTCATAAAGCTGATGAATTTCTGGAAAAACCAGTTAATAAAGATGAACTGCTTTTCAGCGTTAAAAAACTGCTTAAAAAGAAAAAAACAAAATTCTCCAATACTGGGAAAAAAAGATCGATCCTTATTGCTGATATGGATTCTGATTTTATCTCTAAACTTGAAAAAGTTTTATCCGCTGATTTTGAAGTATTTATTGCGGAAAGTGGTATCGAAGCTCTGAAAATGGCACAAGCTTTTTTGCCGAATTTGATCCTGCTGGAGATAACCCTTCCGGATAGAGACGGATTTTCTGTTTGCTACGAAATCAAGAGTGATCCCAAGACTCATCATATTCCGGTTATTCTTGTGAGTGAGATCAACAAAGAACTTACACACGCTGATTTTGCTGCAAAAGTTGCTTTTGAACATAAAGCGGACGATTTCATAGCAAAACCGATTAAGCCTGTCCAACTCGCAAAAGCTGTGAAAAAGAAATTGAGCTTCTGAATTATGCAGCAAATTAAAACTTTGAAAGAGATTGTCAGTCATGTAAAAGGTAGCAGGAAAAGGCTTGTCGTGGCTGGAGGAAACGTTCATTCAGTGATTCAATCCATAGCCAAAGGTGTTAGAAATGAAATAATTGGAGCCACCTTAGTTGGAGATAAAGAAGAGATTCTGAAATTATCCGATAAATATGAAATATGTCAGGGTTTATGGAATATTGTTGATGAGAAAGAACCGGCAAGAATAGCAGCGAAATCGGTTGAGCTTATTAAGTCCGGAGAAGCAGATATTTTGATGAAAGGTTTTATCAGTTCTGCTGATTATTCTCATGCAATTCTCAATAGGAATCACGGCTTGGTGGAAGCAGGAGGACTTCTTTCACATGTTGCGGTTGTTCAAATTCCCCAATATCACAAACTGCTTATTATATCGGATGCTGCCATTTTGGTTCAACCTGATCTCTCCCAGAAAATCGCTATGTTAAAGTTTTGCGTAGATATTGCTCATAAGATGGGAATATCAAGACCAAAAGCCGGCATTATTTCCTGTGTGGAGAAACCGAGTTTTAAAATAGATTCCACGATCGATGCTTCAATTATTTGTAAGATGGCAAAGCGGGGACAGATTCAGGGTGTTGAGGTGGATGGACCTCTGGCTTTAGATCTGGCTATTTCCAAAAGATGTGCTCGAGAAAAAAAGTATAAAAGCAATGTTGCAGGTGACTGCGATATTATGATTTTTCCCAATATTTGTTCGGCAAATATTTTTTTTAAGACTGTTACAAACCTGGCAGGTGCAAGGGCGGCTGCAATGGTTGTTGGTGCTTCTGTACCTTGCATTTTAACTTCCAGGTCAGATACGGAAAAATCAAAATTCCTTTCAATTGCCCTTGCTGCTTTGCTTTCCAACAAAAACAAAAATGAGGAAGAGATTTATTTTGGCTGATAGAACTTTCCGAAACCTTCAATGAAATGTCATTCCCGCGAAAGCGGGAATCTAAAAAAAAAAATCGGAAAGTTTACAATGAAAAGAGTATTTTGATAAAATAAATGAGTTATACAAAAAAGAGCGTTTTTCACCTCACCTCGATACTCTCCTAAAAGGAGAGGAAGTTTCAATTCTCCTTCTCCTTGATAGGAGAAGGTCGGGATGAGGTAGATGAGATTCTTCGGAAGTCTGCCTTTGTAAGATTTTCTCAGGAAGACAGCCTTTTATAATTTTGCAGAATCCTTGAAAAAACAAGAAAAAGGAGAAATGATGGCTCAAGAAGTAAAAAAAACCGTAAAGAGAATTTTTTTAGTAGATGATGATCCGGATTATGTTGCTGCAACCAGGACCATTTTGGAGAATAATTCTTTTGAATGTTTCTGTGCCTATTCAGCAAAAGAATTCCTGGGAAAAGTGAAGGATGTGAAACCCGATTTGATTGTTTTAGATGTTATGATGGAGAGCGATATTGCCGGGCTGGTTGTTGTAAATAAACTCCGCAATCCGGATAGGGATTCTGAATTTTATGAAGTTTCCAGAGTTCCGATTCTAATTGTGACCTCCATGCAGGAAGTTATGAAGGTAAATATTAGTGAGATTGCCGGTACAAAGCTTTTACCTGTGGATGGTTTCCTGGAAAAACCGGTTAAGTATAAAGAACTTTTAGCAAAGGTGAGATCCTTAACAAAAACCGTTTCTTTGGAAGAACTGCTGGCAAAAGCCCAAAAACCCAGTGAAGATGCAATGAGGCTTCATCCCTTTTATCGGGGGAAATTATCGGTTATGCCCAAATGCTGCATCCGAAATTTTGATGATTTTGCCATCTGGTATACACCCGGAGTTGCGGCTCCCTGCAAAGATATTTATAAAAATCCGGAAAAAGTTTATGAACATACAAATAAATCCAATTTTGTCGCTATTGTTTCTGATGGGACCAGAGTTCTGGGTTTGGGAGATATCGGGCCTGAAGCAGGTTTACCGGTTATGGAAGGGAAAGCAATTTTATTCAAATATCTGGGTGGTATAGATGCCTTTCCAATATGTATCGATGCACATGAACCCGAAGACATAATTACTTTTTGTAAATGGCTAACCCCTACTTTTGGAGGGATAAACCTGGAAGATATTGCCAAACCTAAATGTTTTCATATTTTAGATACTCTTCGCAAAGAAATGAGAATTCCTGTGTGGCATGATGATCAACAGGGTACAGCGGCAGTAGTAGTTGCAGGTATAATAAATGCAGTAAAAATTGTTGGCAAGAATCTTGAAGATGTAATAATAACTCAGCTTGGCATAGGAGCTGCTGGTGCTTCCGTGGTAAGAGTTCTCATTAAAGTAGGTGTTCCACCCGGTAATATAAGAGTTGTAGATTTAGTTGAAGGAACCCCTACTTTGCTTACTAATGACCTGGATTTAGAAAAACTTTTTCCTCACAGAAGCGAAATGCTGAGTAAAACTAATGCAGATAAAGTTAAAGGAAGTACAAAAGAGGCGTTAAAAGGTGCTGATGTTCTAGTTTCATTTACAATACCTGGTCCTGGAACAATAAAGCCAGAATGGATAAAAGAAATGGCAAAAGATGCAATTGTATTTCCTTGTGCAAATCCGATTCCTGAAATCTGGCCCTGGGAAGCTAAAGAAGCTGGTGCCAGAATAGTAGCCACCGGCAGATCAGACTTTCCCAACCAGGTAAATAATTCTCTCGGTTTTCCCGGTATATTTCGGGGCACTCTGGATGTTATGGCAAGCACTATAACAGATGAAATGTGTATTGCAGCAGCTTATGAACTTGCCAAATGTGCTGAAGATAACGGACTTTCAGAAGATTACATTATTCCCAGAATGAATGAATTTGAAGTGTTTCCCAGAGAAGCTGTAGCAGTTGGCATGAAAGCTATTGAACAAGGAATTGCCAAAATAATTATGACCAGAGAAGAGCTGTATAAGAAATCATCATCAATAATCAGGAAGGCAAGAGCAGAAGTGGATGCTCTTCAAAACCAGGGATTTATCGAATTGCCGGAATAAAAAATCTGAAAAGTCTAAATATTAGTAAAAGTAAATAATCATAAAGATCAGTAAGGTGGATTTTTGTTTTGTTAGTTAATTCTTCATTGATATTTCTACCGAAGCATCTTTTTGTTGATAAGATTCTTTGCAGTTAAAATGAGACTTGACTTATCCGGCAGCTGCTGGATAAGTTAAGTCGAATTATTTCTGGAATTGGACAATTAAATCATATCAGCTAAAACTAACTTAACACAAATTTTCATAGTCTGCTGATAGCCTCTAAAAGGAGTTGAAAATGATCATCCTCTGTCTAAACTGCGGAAGTTCATCGGTTAAGTACAAGTTATTTGATTGGGACAAGCAGGAAATATTAGCGAATGGGATCATTGAGAGATTGGATACAAAAGATTCGGTTTGTCTTCATCAGGTTCAAGGTAAGGATAAGATGGAGATCGCCGGGCGTTGTCCCGATCATAAAGCAGCTATCCAGCTTATAATGAAACTGCTAGTAAGTAAAGAATATGGAGCGATAGAAGACCTTTCGGTAATTTCAGCGGTTGGACACCGCGTTGCTCATGGTGGTGAACGATTTTCAAATTCTGTAATTATTACAGATAAGGTTTTAAATGCTTTTAAGCAGATCTCAGATTTGGCTCCTTTGCATAATCCATATAATATTTTAGGAATTGAAGCAGCGAGAGAATTAATGCCGAATGTTTCTCAAATGGCTGTGATAGATACTGCCTGGCATCAAACAATGCCAAAACATATTTATTTGTACGCCCTGCCTTATGAATGGTATGAAAAGTATAAAATCAGAAGATATGGATTTCACGGTACTTCTTTTTTGTATGTTTCCCGCAGAGCTGCTGTCCTTCTGGGAAAAGATCCTTTTGAATGTAATCTTGTTATCTGTCATATTGGAAATGGAGTTTCTTTGAATGCAATTAAATATGGGATTTCTTACGATACCAGTATGGGTTTTACTCCTCTGGAAGGATTGATAATGGGAACAAGAGCAGGAGATCATGATGCTGCTATCGACCTTTTTATGATGAATAAGGAAAAATATACTATCACAGAGATGAACTCGATCCTGAATAAAAAATCCGGAATTCTGGGAATTACCGGCAAGTACGTTGATAGACGCGATGTGGAAGAAATGGCTGAAAAAGGTGATGATAAAGCAAAGCTTGCCATAGATATGGAAAGCTATCGCATAAAAAAATATATTGGAGCTTATGCTGCTGCAGTTGGAGGAATCGACGCAGTTGTTTTTACTGCCGGTGTGGGAGAAAAAAGCAGTATCATTCGAGCTAAAACCCTGCAGGGTTTGGAATTCATGGGAATCAAACTGGATGAAGAAAAAAATAGTCTGGCAAAGAGTAGAAATGCTGAATTCGATATCAGTGCTGATGATTCGGATGTGAAAATATTTGTAATTCCAACAGATGAAGAAAGAGTGTTTATTGAAGATGTGAAAGCACTTTATGAAGAAAGCAAAGGCAATCAGACAAAGTATGTTTATCGTTTCCAGATACCGTCATATCAAAATTCACTTCACAATGAAAGCTTTGAAAAAGAGTGCAGAGAAAATCCTGAATTAAGAAAAATTGTCGCTAAAATCCCTGATTGTTCTTTGAAGTAACATAAAGCTCCGCTTTGTGATTGGACTTGACTTGTAGCGAGTTTACGAGTGCGAGTCGAGAACATTCAATATGGAAGTTCTGGGTTCAGGAATCTAAGATTATCAACCCTGAAAGAGTCAAATGCAAGAACACTTGAGAGAGGGTCATCTTTCTAACGTTCCTCCAACCGTCTCGGTATAATTTTGATAGTAACAAAAAGAAATACCAAGATGGTATTAAACAAACTAATCTTTCAACCGAGACGGTTGAAAGAACAAAGGAATTATTTGCAGTTTATTTTATGTTCTTGTTCGTTCCTTCAACTGTTCCGGTTAAAAAATCGAAATCAGTTTTCTATGTTACTTTTTTCCTGAACATCAAAGGGATATTATCTTCTGTTGGCGCTCCAATTTGTATCAATTCCCAATTCTTATCATATTCGCTTATCACGTGTTTGAGAACTGTTATTTTCTCTTCCGGAGGAGAGTGGTTTCCTTCCCAGCCAATAATTTCAACTCGATATTTAATGGTTCTTTTCTTGCCGTTAATCCTCACATCAATCTTGATATTCTGCTCTGACTCTAATGTTGGAATTGAAATTGAAACTTCCCTCATATTTCCCCCTATTTATAAACTTATTATGTATTTAATGTATAAGTTGCATACTTATACTATATTTATTTCTCCGATTTTACCACTTTCCTAAGATCTTTTTGGAAAGCAGCAGATTGAGTTCTTCCTGTTTTCGTATCAGGCTGTAATGACGGTTATTAAACGATAACTGTGTATTTCGGTATTCAAGCTGACTACGGTCCAAATCTATCAA
>Ga0208648_1002194_pt1 | contig 14086 bp, 10 predicted proteins | sample AntAceMetag02UKL_FD_184772 | JGI IMG/M metagenome (GOLD analysis project Ga0208648, IMG submission 184772) | Saline lake microbial communities from Ace Lake, Antarctica - Antarctic Ace Lake Metagenome 02UKL (SPAdes) (version 2) | ecosystem: Environmental > Aquatic > Non-marine Saline and...
AGATATGGCTGAATACATTGATCAATGGGCAGCCAACGGACGAAAAAACATTTTTGGCGAAACCGTACAAGTTTCAGAAATGCAATCGGAAGGTGGTGCATCTGGAGCTGTTCACGGTTCACTTCAATCGGGTGCATTAACAAGCACTTTTACTGCCTCACAAGGTTTATTACTTATGATACCTAATATGTATAAAATATCAGGTGAATTATTACCTGGTGTTTTTCATGTAAGTGCTCGTAGTTTAGCTGCTCAGGCTTTATCAATTTTTGGTGACCATAGCGACGTAATGAGTGTTCGTCAAGCCGGATTTGGTATGCTTGCCACAGGTAGTGTTCAAGAAATTATGGACATAGCTGGAGTTGCTCACTTAACAGCTATCAAAACAAGAGTTCCTTTTCTTCACTTTTTCGACGGTTTCCGGACTTCTCACGAAGTACAAAAAGTTGAAGCAATGGAAATGGAAGAAATTGCTAAATTAGTTGATTATAAGGCTTTACAAAAATTCCGCGATAATGCGCTAAATCCTGAACATCCCGTAACCCGCGGTACTGCTCAAAACCCTGATATTTACTTCCAAACCAGAGAAGTTGCCGATAAATTCTATGATGATATACCTGATGTTGTTGATGATTATATGCAGAAACTGAAGAAAATCACCGGACGTGAATATCATCCTTTCTCATACTATGGTGCAGATGATGCTGAAAATATTATCATTGCAATGGGTTCAATAACTTGTACTATCAAAGAAGTTATTGATTATAAAAATGCTCGAGGTGAAAAACTCGGTTTAATCAGCGTTCATCTTTACAGGCCTTTTTCAGAAAAATATTTTATGAAAGCCTGCCCGAAAACAGTAAAAAGAATTGCCACACTCGACCGCACTAAAGAAATCGGTGCAAATGGCGAGCCCTTATATCTTGATCTAAGAGATTTGTTTTACAACAAAGAAAATGCACCTATGATTATTGGAGGCCGTTATGGATTGAGTTCAAAAAATACCACTCCGGCTATGATGATCTCAGTTTATGAAAACCTTGCTTCTGAAAATCCCAAAAATCGGTTTACAGTAGGTATTGAGGATGATGTACAAGGTTCATCACTTCCAATATTGCCTGAGATTAGTGTAGCTCCAGCAGGCACTTACGAAGCTAAATTTTATGGGCTTGGAGCTGACGGAACAGTTGGTGCAAATAAAAATTCAATTAAAATTATCGGTGAATCAACCGATAAATATTGTCAGGCATATTTTGCTTATGATTCAAAGAAATCCGGTGGAATCACAATTTCACATCTTAGATTTGGCGACAACCCGATTCTCTCACCTTATTTAGTAGGCACACCTGATTTTGTTGCTTGTCATGTTTCGGCATATCTTGAAAAATATGATATGCTTGCCGGTTTAAAAGATGGCGGAACTTTCCTATTAAATAGTATCTGGGACGTAGAAGAAACAAAAAAACGCTTACCCGATCATATCAAGAAATATCTTGCTGAGCATAATATTTCAATGTATATGATCAATGCAACAAAAATTGCAGAGGAAATAGGGCTCGGCGAAAGAACAAATACAATTATGCAATCGGCTTTCTTTAAAGTTGCAGAAGTGATTCCTTACGAAGATGCCGTTAAAGAAATGAAAGAAGCAATTGTAAAATCTTATGGGAAAAAAGGTGAAAACATAGTTAATATGAATTTTGCTGCTGTTATGATAGGTGGTGAAGTTGTGAAAGTTGAAATCCCTACTGAATGGAAAGATATTATTGTGAAGGAAATAAAAAAAGATGAAAGTCTTCCTGCCTTTGTAAGAAACATTATGGAACCAATGATAGCTCAAGAAGGTGACAAACTACCGGTAAGTGCATTTGTTGGAGCCGAGGATGGAACATTTCCTGCCGGTACATCTGCTTATGAAAAACGCGGAATTGCAGTTAACGTCCCTGAATGGCAACCCGATAATTGTATTCAATGTAATCAATGTTCCTATGTTTGCCCTCATGCTGTAATTCGTCCATTTTTACTTACAGATGAAGAAGTTGCAAATGCTCCTAAAGGAACAAAAACTATAAAAGGTGTTGCAGCAACAAAAGAATATCAATATAAAATCCAAGTAAGTGTTTTGGATTGTACAGGTTGTGGAGTATGTGCTAATACTTGTCCGGCAAAAACAAAAGCTCTTGTTATGAAACCCCTCGGCACTCAATTGGCCGAAGCTGAACGATGGGAATATATGCATCATAAAGTCGGGTATAAAGACGAGGTATTACCCAAAGAAAAAAGTGTTAAAAACAGTCAGTTTGCCCAACCATTATTTGAGTTTTCAGGTGCATGCGCCGGATGCGGTGAAACACCATATATTAAATCAATAACCCAATTATTTGGTGAAAGAATGATGATTGCAAATGCTACCGGTTGTTCATCAATCTACGGAGGTTCTGCACCATCATCTCCTTATTGTCCGAATCTAAGAAGTGGACACGGCCCCGCATGGGCAAATTCATTATTTGAAGATAATGCCGAATATGGATATGGTTTTGCAATTGGAGTGAAAAAACTCAGAGCACGTATTTCAGAAAAGATGAACCAGGCTCTGGAAACTTACATGGAAACAGAAACTAAAGATGCAATGCAGGAATGGTTAGCTGCAAAAGATAATGCTGCTCAATCAAGAATTGCCTCTGAAAAAGTTATTGAAGCTTTGAAGAATGAATCAAGTCCTTTAGCAAAAGAATTGCTTTCTCTTTCGCAGTATTTTGTTAAGAAATCATTTTGGATTTTCGGAGGCGACGGTTGGGCTTATGATATTGGTTACGGAGGTTTGGATCACGTACTTGCTTCGGGCGAAGATGTAAATGTATTGGTTATGGATACCGAAGTTTATTCCAACACAGGTGGACAGGCATCAAAATCAACTCCGGTTGGAGCCGTTGCAAAATTTGCAGCATCAGGTATGAAAAAACGTAAAAAAGACCTTGGCGCTATGGCCATGACTTATGGTTATGTGTATGTTGCACAAGTAGCAATGGGTGCAAGCCAGGCCCAATACTTTAAAGCGATAAAAGAGGCTGAAGCATATCCGGGGCCTTCGATAATTATTGCTTATTCTCCTTGTATTGCTCACGGGCTGAAAGCAGGAATGGGACACTCACAAGATGAAGAAAAGCATGCTGTTGAATCAGGTTACTGGCATAATTATCGTTTTAATCCTATGCTGGAAGCCGAAGGAAAGAATCCTTTCTCTTTAGATTCTAAAGAACCTGACTGGAGTAAATTCGAAGATTTCCTGAAATCGGAAAACCGATATACAATATTGGAAAAAACCTTCCCCGAAGAGGCAAAGAAATTATTTAAAATTGCTAAATCGGATGCCCAGTGGAGATATAATAATTATAAACGCATGGCAAACAGAGAGTATTAAAAAATAATTTTAATTATTTTTTAAATAGAAAAGCCGGATACAATATGTATCCGGCTTTTTTTTTGATATGAGGTGTAACCTTCTGAATTAAAATTACAATTGCTAATTTGTTATAATAGAAATTTGATTATTGAAAATATTGAATCAGGCCTGAAAAGTTTTAAAGAAATTATGGAAACTATTAATGGGGAACAGTGATAAGACCAAGTTTCTCATTTGTACTAAAGACAATAATTGCTAACAGAATGGTTTTTCTTTAAATAAAATAAAAAAACAAGAAAGCATAAAGGAATAAGCAGGGAAATAATTGTTGATCAGTGCTTCACTGTATGAAATCAAGGTACAAAGGATAGAGATTTTTTCTATTTGACTTGAAAAACATTTCACTAAGCATATCAAAATATTATTTAGATATTATATTATTTCCTCTAATTTTTTTACCTTTACAAAATGAATTTGAAAAATAAACGCAATAGCATAGAATATATTTATTAATTACAGGCAATACAAAAACAAACATTATGGAAACATTTTCAATTATCGGGCTGGTTATTTTAACGATCGGATTTTGGTTTTGGGCATTGGTTGATATTGCGAAATCGAGATTTAAGGATCAAACTATGAATACAGTATGGCTTCTGATTGTTCTCTTTTTTCCAATTGTGGGTTCAATTTTTTACTTTCAATTGAAAAAGAAATTTACGACAAAAGAAAAGAGAAAATTTAATCCTGATTTTAGCAAAGTAAAATAAAGCTGAAATTTACTTTTTGACTTAGCCATTTACAAAACCCATCGTTTTCTATTTATTTTCATTAATGCCTTTTTCTGTTTAATATATATTTGCACTTAATAATTAAAAATACAATAAAGTATATAATTTTAATATATTAAGCAACCATTCATAAAACCATTTGTCTATCTTAGCATTGAACCATAAATAATATATAATAAAAAAATTGAACTATGGATTTTAAAAAGAGTTTTTTCCTGATAATTATTGCATTACTTATTGGAATAAATGTTACAAGGGCGAGAGAAATTTCTATTGATGAGGCAAAAAAAGTTGCTCATAATTGTTTTTTTGAAAAATCAAACAATTATGACAGTCCGATAATGTATGAGGAGATAATTATTAATGCAATGTTTGAAATAAAATCAAATAATTCTCCTGTTTATTATATTTTCACATTTGACCCGAAAGGATTTGTGATTGTTTCTGCTGAAGACGGATTTACTCCGATCATTGGCTATTCTGTTGATGGATTTTACTCTGAAAACGATCAGACAGAATCTTTTTCAGGCCTAATGAATCAGTATGCCGATCAAATTAATTATATCAGAGAAAATGGAATTGATGCTAAAAAAGAAATAAAGTCTTTATGGAATTATTATCTTACGGATGAGTTTAGTAATAAGATTTTACCAGCTCGTTTAGATGAAGTAGAGCCTTTGCTGACATGTACTTGGAATCAAAGTTACCCATACAATGCGTGGTGTCCATTTGATCCGGAGGGTTCGGGTGACCATGTTTATGCCGGTTGTGTAGCTACTGCCATGGCACAAATAATGTTTTATTGGAGATATCCCTTGCAAGGAACCGGACAACACACTTATTATTGCGGTGGTTACGGCTCATTAACGGCAAATTTTGGTGAAACTTTTTATCAATGGGATGCTATGGAAAATTCTATCCGTGTAACATTAATTGACCCAATTGCCGAATTACAATATCACTGCGGAATAGCAGTGGAAATGAATTATGGAGCCGGCGGTTCGGGAGCAAGCAGTCATGACGTTCCGGATGCGATGTCAGATTATTTTGGCTACGATCAATCAATTGATATTTACAGTAAAGGAGATTACACAAATTCTTCATGGAGATCCTTATTAAAAAGCAATATTGATTTATTTCATCCTCTTTATAACTCAGGCTGCGATAATGATGGTTGTCATGCTTTTGTTTGCGACGGATATCAGGATGATTTTTTTCACTATAATTTCGGATGGAGCGGAAACTCCGACGGATATTATACAGTTACCGATGTCGGCGGATATTCCTCATGGCAATCGGTGGTAGGTAATATTTTCCCGGGAAACAATTATCCTTACTCACCTTCCGGCCAAACGAATATTACATCCAGGCACGGTACAATTGAAGATGGAAGCGGACCTGTTGATAATTATGAGAACGATATGGATTGCAGTTGGTTGTTGACACCTCAAACCGGACAAGATTCAATACAAAGCATTACAATTTCATTCGATAGATTTGATTTAGAAGAAAATGATTTGCTGACAATTTATGATGGCAGAGAACCGTCAACCGCCGTAATAGGCAGTTTTACGGGAAGCGAAATACCGGAAACAATTACTTCGACTTCAAATGAAGTTCTAATCAAGTTTACTTCAGATGAGAATAATACATCAAGTGGTTGGATGATTTCTTATTCTTCAAATTTACCTGAATTTTGCGAAAATTATAAAATTTTGACAGAGCCATCGGGAGAAATTTCCGATAAAAGCGGCCCAAAAAACTATCTAAATAATTCGGTTTGTAAATGGGCAATTACACCGGATAATGCAAATACTGTAACCTTATTCTTTTCTTCCTTTGATACAGAGGAAAATAACGATAGGCTAAGAATATATGATTATGATACTCAGGAACTATTAGCTGATTATCACGGTAATTATTCGTCTGATGACCTACCTCCGGCTGTTACCTCTGAAAGTGGTAAAATGTTTATACTATTTTCAACGAATCAAACTGTGACTGATCCCGGTTGGGAAGCTGATTATCAAATTGATTTTGTGGGTATTGATGATGAAAATATTGAAGGCTCAAATGATTTTGAAATTTATCCTAATCCTGCAAGCGATTTATTAAGTCTTAAATTTAATAATGAAGAAACTCAGACGTTTTTAATAAAAATAAGCAATAAGCTCGGAAAAATTGTTTATGAGGAAAATATTGAATCATCTAAGGGTAATTTTAGTAAAAATATTGATGTCTCAAAATTAGCTAAAGGCATGTATATTATTAGTCTTAGTGGGGAGAAAGGAATAGTTAATAAGAAAGTCATCATCAATTAAATTTGGAGAAATTGGAAATTGGTGTTTCTGCTGAATTTCGAATTTCATCTTAAAATTCCTTGGAAATTTTCATGGCCAAAAGGCCGGTTTTTTCTAAAGCTTTTTTATCATTATAAACATCGCCTTCATCGTAAGCTTCGGCGCTTACTTCATCAATATATTTGATGTCAAGAGCATCGAATGATCGCTTAAACATCTCGATGCATAAATCACAATCTTTTTCACCTGTGCCTGCCGGTAATAATAAGGCAGCCTTCTTTCCTAATAATTTTTTATTCCCATAATAAGGCCTAAATCTGTCCAGTAAAAGTTTAGTAACTGCAGATGGGCCAAACCAATAAATGGGTGAAGCAAAAATCAGAATATCAGAATCATCAATTTTTGAATATAAATCTTTCATTCCATCGTCAAGCGGACAAATCATTTTTCCCTTTTTACATATCCGGCAATCGGTGCATGCTTTTATTTCAAAATCATATAAATATAACTTTTCATGAATGAATTTCTCAACATTCAAATATTTCAATAATTCATCCGCCATTATTTCGGAGTTCCCATTCTTCCGAGGGCTTCCTATAAAAATTGTTATTTTCTTCATTCTGTAAAATTAAAAAAATAAAAGTTTTCATAAATTGTAACTTTTTTATGGAATATTCGTCATCAGATATAGAATACACTAATTGTTAAAAAATGACGACTGCGGAATACAATCGTTGTGTTGATGAGTTCTCGGACAGAGTTTATCGCTTTGTTCTGAAAAATATTCAGGATGAGGAGAAAGCAAAAGATGTTGTTCAGGATTCATTTGAAAAAATGTGGGTTAAAGTGAAAGGTATCGCCTTTGAGAAATCAAAATCATACCTGTTCACAACTGCTTATCACACAATGATAGACTATATTAGAAAAGAAAGGAAAATTGAAAAAGTAAATGAACCTGAAAAAATTAGCAATTTGTTATATGAAGAAAATTCGTATTCCGATTTAAAAGAAATTTTAAACGAAGCTTTAAATAAATTACCTGATATGCAGAGATCGGTAATTCTTTTAAGAGACTATGAAGGTTATTCGTATAAAGAAATTGGAGATTTAACAGATTTAAACGAATCACAAGTGAAAGTTTACATTTATAGGGCAAGAGTCTTCTTAAAAAATTATATTGGAAGCATGGAGACAGTGATTTAACAAAATAACAGAAAAATGAATATTAACCGAAATAATTACGAAACATTTATTATAGACTACTTTGATGGGAATCTTAAGCCTGATAAAGTAAGCGAACTAATGGGTTTTCTTGAAAAAAACCCGGATATCAAAGAAGAATTTTCCGGATATGAAATTGTAGAATTTGTACCCGATGATGAAATTAAATTTGGAGAGAAGATCAAACTCAAAAAAGAAATTGTTTATGATGTAAACAAGATAAATGAAACAAACTACGAAGACTACTTTATTGCAAAACTCGAAAACGATCTTACCGAAAATGAAACTGCCGATCTTGAGAACTTTCTCATAACAAATCCACATTTAAATTCTCAATATCAACTATTTTTAAAAACGAAACTGCAAGCAAATAAGAATATTATTTTTGAAAATAAATCTTCACTAAAAAAATATGTGTTTCCTGTTTCAACGAAAAAAATTCTTTATTATTCAGTTTCAATTGCTGCTTCAATATTAATTTTATGGGGAATTTTCTTTTTACAAAACACAAATAATACAGATACCCGATTAGCTGAAAAGAAAAACATGAAAACTCAATTTATTGAGAAAATCAGTTCTGATCAAATTGCCATAAACGAAAACACCGGTAAAACTAAACTCGATTACATTTTCAACCGACAAATTGAACAATTGCCTGAAAACAGATTAAAAACAGAAGTCTTTTTTATTGATTCATACGATTGTAATTCAATTACTTTAAGTGAATATTATATTTTTATCAATAAATTTCAAAATAATCCCTGGCTTATTGAAAGGTCATATTATGCGAGATTAGTTAATGGGAATAGTGAACTTAATGAAGAACCAATAAATGTGCACTTGAAAAACCCCACAAAAACTCGTTTAGGTTTATTTCTTGCAAACTCTGTTAAAAAATTCACACAAATCTTTAAGAAAAATAAAAATTATCCGGAAGGTGGTGATGAAAACAATTCATCTCTTTGGAATCTTGCAAGCACAAGCATTGACAAATATAATGAATCGACAAACAATAATTTAACAATTACAAAAGAAACTAATTCAAATGGAGATGTTACGGCTTACGATGTTTCTAATAATTTCATTCAAATATCTTCAAAAAAGTCCAGAAAGGCCTACAAATAAGTCCTGAACCTGTAAAAAATACTGCTTTTATTTGGGATAAATCACCTAAAACATATATAACTGAACCGCAATCCATTTACGCATTCTATCATTCTACCATTTACGCATTCTACGATTCTACCATTCTACCATTCTATTAAACTATCATTAAATTCCCGTTTACACAAAAAATTAGTTAGCCTTTGAAATTTATTGTGTCAAAAATATTGTAACAAATTGAAAACATTTCACGTCATACCGGAAAAACATAAAAATTATAAATTATGAAAAATCTATTCTCAAAAAGTATTTATTTAATTCTTACCTGTTTAATAACAATTTCTACAATTCATTCCGGGTTTTCTCAGATTAAAGGAAATGGTGATGTTTTGATTGAAGAAAGAAATGTTAGCGAATTTACCGAAATTGAAGTGGGAGGAATTTTTACAGTTATTGTCAAGCAAGGCTTAAAACAAACAGTTATGCTTGAAACTGATTCGAATCTAAGCGATAAAATAAAAACTGATGTAATTGGAGGAAAATTAAACATTTCATCAACTGAAATAAAAAGTTCAACTAAGCTTCAGATTTTCATTGAAGTAAAAAATATTGAAAGTATTGAATCAGGAGGTGCTTCATTGGTAAAATCTGAGGGAGTTTTGAAAAGCGATAAACTTGAATTACTCGCCGGAGGAGCTTCACAAATCAATCTGACAATTGAAACAAAAGATTTAAAAACAACTGTTTCAGGCTCTGCAATAATTATACTGGATGGTAATGCCGAGAATAATGAAATTGATATTAGTGGAGTAGGTTTTTTAAATGCCTCTAAGCTAATAACAAACATTACTTCAGGTGATTTAAGCGGTGCGGGTAAAGCTAAGGTTTTCGCAAACGAAGAAGTTAACACAATTGAAAGCGGAACCTCAACTCTCAACCTTCTTAACTCTCCAAAAACTGTTAATATAATAAAATCCGATCTCAGGAAAAAAGAGACTTATTATTCAACTGATGTTAAAAGAGAATACACAAGGCCAAATAGAAGACGTTCTTATTATAGTGATACGACAAAAGTCAAAATTGGAAATCTTGGCTTTGAAGTAATTGAGGGAGATTCAACGAAAATAACAATCGGAAACAATCAATTAATTGTTGATGATTATGGAAATGTAAAATTTAGAAAGATAAGACATAACAGATTTAAAGGGCATTGGGCAGGGTTTGAATTGGGTGTTAACGGATATGTAAACTCAGATCTCAATATGAATTTCTCAAAAGAAAACGAATATTTTGATCTTAATATGAACAAATCGATTTTTGTAAATATTAATTTTTTCCAACAAAATGTTAGCTTGTCAAAAAGGAATAATGTTGGTTTTATCACCGGCCTTGGATTAGGTTCGTATAATTATAATTTTTCAAAAGATGTAGTTCTTAATTCCGAATCATCCGAAATAAGAGGTTTTATAGCAGATGGTATTAGTTTCCGAAAAAGCAAACTAAATATTACAACTTTGAATTTTCCTCTATTATTTGAATTTCAAAATAATTCAAACTATAAAAGAAATTCATTCCATGTTTCAGCCGGTATTCTTTTCGGAATCAGAATCACTTCTCATACAAAAATTTATTACGAGGAAAAAAACAAGCAATTCTACCTGACAGAATATGATCCTATAACTGATAAGTACAAAGAAGTTTATCAAGCAACTTCACCGAATCAGAAAAAAGGAAAAGTTCATGATGATTTTTATTTAGCTCCTTTCAAACTTGATGCAACTTTTAGAATAGGTTACGGATGGCTTAATTTATTTGGCACTTATTCTATATCTAAATTATTCAGAGAAAATAAAGGGCCTGAACTGCATCCATTTACAATTGGAATTCAGTTAGTAAGGTGGTAGTTATTTAGTACTTGCATAAAACTCCCGAGTATTCGTACAAGGAAGGAGTAAATCACTCGATTAAAAAAAATGCTGTTTCTAATTGAAACGGTATTTTTTTTTGTTTTTTTTAATTATTATTTTTTCTATTTTTACACAAAATTCTTGTTTTTTTTTTAAATTAGCAGCAATTTTTTTAAAAAGCGTGAAATTAACATCATAATTAAAAAATTATAAATGTCGGGACATAATAAATGGTCAACAATTAAGAGGAAAAAAGGTGCGGCTGATTCAAAAAGGTCGAAAATATTTTCAAAGATTATAAAAGAAATTACTGTTGCGGTAAAAGAAAGTGGAGAAGATCCTGATTGCAACCCGCGATTGCGTTTGGCTATTTCAAATGCAAAAGGTGCAAGTATGCCAAAGGATACTATGCAAAGGGCAATCAAAAAAGGAAAAGATAAAAATTCTGCAAACTTTTCGGAAACAACTTACGAAGGTTACTTAGCACATGGAATAGCTGTTTTTATTGATTGTACAACAGATAATTTACAAAGAACGATTAGTAATATTAGATCTATTTTTAATAAATTCAGCGGCAACTTAGGAACAAATGGTTCTTTGAGTTTTTTATTCGATCGAAAAGGAATCTTTTCTATTCCCAAAGGCGAACTTAATGAAGAAGATTTTGAACTGGAAATGATTGACGCAGGTGCAGAAGACATCATTGCTGAAGATGATTTCTTTTCAGTTACTACTTCCATGGAAGATTTTGGAAATATGATGAAAAAACTTGAAGAATTAAACATTGAACCCGAAAATGCCGAATTACAAAGAATCCCTCACGAAACAATTACTTTAGAAAAAGAAAGTGCATTAAAAATTTTGAAAGTAATTGAGATATTTGAAGAGGATGATGATGTTCAGAATGTCTTCCACAATATGGAATTAACTGATGAAATGATGGAAGAAGTATGATAAAACTACTATTTAGGAAAGCCATCCAAATTCGTTTGTGATGGCTTTTTTTTTATTTTGAAATTATCTCAAAAGTATCCTGTGCAATAACCAATTCCTCATCTGTTGGGACAACTATAGCAGTTACTTTCGATGCTGATTTACTAATCACAACTTCTTTTCCCCGCATACCTTTATTTAAACTCGGATCAAAATCAAGGCCGAGAAATTCAAATCCTTTGCAAACTTCTTCTCGGGTTTCGGGTGAATTTTCGCCAATACCTCCTGTAAATACAATAATATCTACACCTTCCATAGCAGCAGCATAAGCACCAATATATTTTTTTACTCGATAATTATACATTTTTAAAGCAAGCATTGCTCTTTCATTACCACTTGCTTCTGCTTCTTCAACTTCTCTCATGTCAGATGAAACACCTGAAATTCCTAAAACTCCGCTTTCTTTGTTAACAAGCTTGTTTGCTGCCTTAACATCAAGATTTTCTTTATTCATAATGTAAAACATAACACCCAAATCAAGATCACCGGTTCTGGTTCCCATCATAAGTCCTTCAACTGGAGTCAGACCCATTGAAGTATCCACAGATTTACCGTTTTTTACGGCTGCAATTGAAGCACCATTTCCAAGATGGCAAGTAATTATTTTTTGTTTTTTAAAATCAATATTCAAAATTTCGCAAGCTCTTTGAGATACATAACGATGGCTGGTACCATGAAAACCATATCTTCTTATCGAATATTTTTCATATAATTCATAAGGAACTGCATACATATATGCGTAATCGGGCATAGTTTGATGAAAAGCCGTATCGAAAACCCCAACTTGAGGAATTTTTGGAAGAATTTTTTTAATTGCTGCTATTCCTTTCAAATTTGGAGGATTATGTAATGGTGCTAAATCTATGCACTCCTCCATTTTTTTTACTACTTCGTCAGTAATCAAAACACTTGAATTGAACTCTTCAGCACCATGAACAACCCGATGGCCTACGGCATTTATTTCATCAAATGATTTCAAGCTTCCGTGGTTTTTATCAATAAGCAGGTTTAAAATCTTCTCAATTCCAATTGTATGATTGGGGATTTCTTCAGTTAGAAGAATTTTATCACCGTCATTTCTTTTATTTTTTAATATTGATTCATTCAAGCCGATTTTTTCGACTATCCCTTTCGCCATCACCAATTTTTTATCTATATCAAATAACTGATATTTAATTGATGAACTTCCACAATTTAATACTAAAATTTTCATGTTTATATATTTTTATTCATACCAAACTTTCATAATTATTTATTATTATCTGAAAGGAAAATTATTTGTTAATTTATCATTAATCAATTTCTGATCCTTGCCCTCAATAATTGATTTTAAATACCTTCGAGTTTATTAAAATCTTGAAAGTTGAATTTCTAACTCAATAATTGCCACTTATTAACAAATTATTAACTTAACTATTTTACCTGCTTAAACGGGTTTATAATCCGAAGTTTTTTTTCGATTAGTTGGTTGTTGTGCATGTCTTCGGTATATAGAATTTTGCAATCTGCTTCCAGAGCTGCTGAAATAATCAATGAATCGTAAAATGAATAATGATATTTGTCGGCAATTAAACAAGCACTTCTAATTGTTTCATCCTGATTAATAAAAATTTTATAACATCCTGAAATTTCATTTAGAGCTAATATTATTTCATGCCAATCAAGTACAAATTATTTATGCATAATATTAGAAAATTCTTGTATTACCTGTGTGCTAATAATGGATTTTCCGGTTTCAATAACACCTTCTGCAACTTTTTGCTTTTCAGGCTCTGTGACAGAATAACCATAGATTAGAATGTTTGTATCCAAAAAGACTCTATCTTTCATTTGCTTCTTCCCTATTAAAAATAAATCCTTTTGTGTCTAATTGTATGGCCGAAAAATTCTTTTTAACTTTGTGAGCATTTAATTTCTTGTTTTTTGTTTTTTTATATTTAAAAATAAGATACTCATAAAAACTCTCCAATTCTTTTTTTGCATCATCAGTAAGAGAATTCAAATCAATAAATGCTGTGTGATTCATAAACTATTATTTTTTTAGTCAAAATTAATTAATTTTTTAATAGTATTTTACAAAAAAAATTATTTTTCTATCTGTAAATTTGTTGGATAAAGGATTCCATCTTTTGAATTTCATTCAATCTCTCAGGCATTTGCAGGGACAAAACAATTTCAGTTCTTTAATTTATAAAAAAACTATTTTTCTAAGATTAGACAAAACATTTAGATATCGAATTGCCGAGTAGGCAAGGGGAATTTCACCCCAAGCCTCTCACAGAACCGTACGTGATAGTCTCCCGTCATACGGCTCTTCTAATATGAATTACAATTAAACTCTTCCTCTTTTGAGTTGGTAAAATGTGA
>Ga0208648_1002197_pt1 | contig 14070 bp, 9 predicted proteins | sample AntAceMetag02UKL_FD_184772 | JGI IMG/M metagenome (GOLD analysis project Ga0208648, IMG submission 184772) | Saline lake microbial communities from Ace Lake, Antarctica - Antarctic Ace Lake Metagenome 02UKL (SPAdes) (version 2) | ecosystem: Environmental > Aquatic > Non-marine Saline and Alkaline...
GCACAAGCTTTATCGGGAATCTTTGCTTAAGCCACGAGATTCCTGCTAAAAGCATGCAGGAATGACGAAGATAGCTGAGAGTTATGGGTAATCAGGTAAAGATATCAGCGCTATATTGAATAGTAACAACAGAATATTGCACCATAAGTGAGACTATTGCACCAAATTAAATCATTAAAACATTCACCTATTCCCTAGTAACACGCTTGGTATTTTTATTTCATATAAAACAATTAGATACAATTTCATTTATCATGGCATAGCTATTGCATCTGAATTAATGTACCTCGTTACTCCTATTAGTTTTCCCTTGAGCTTGAGTGCTTGCCTATGCCAGGGCAAGCACTTTTTTTTCAAAGTCAACTGAGTGGTTTTCAACGTTATATCAATGCTATCTACAATGAGTTCAATATACACATAGAAATATTATGCTATTCGGTCGTAACAAAAAAAATCCCATTACTATTGCAGATAAAAAAGTCGAAAAATGGACTTATTCAACCTGTGGCTATTGCTCTACTGGCTGTTCAATTGAAATCGGTACTAATCAAGACGGTATACCTGTTTCTTCCCGTGGTGTGGGTGGTGCTGATGTCAATCAAGGTAAACTTTGTTTAAAAGGTATTTTTGAACATGAGTTATTTGAATCACCGGGCCGAGGCACAGCTCCATTAATCCGTAATGATTTCCATGAACCCTGGCAACAAACTGACTGGGATGAAGCGACAGCGAAAATGGCCTCTGAGATCAAGCGTATCCAGTCTACTTATGGACGTGATGCCTTTGCCATCGTATCAACAGGACAAATTCTGACTGAAGGCTTTTATACTTTAGGAAAATTGGCTCGTGGTGTTATTGGTACCAACAACTATGATGGCAATACTACCTTGTGTATGGCCTCAGCCGTATCCGGTTATAAACGTTCATTTGGCTCTGATGGCCCGCCTGGATGTTACGAAGATTTTGAACATACGGACTGTTTAATTGCCTGGGGTTCTAACCTTCCAGAGCAACATCCTATTATTTACTGGCGCATGAAAGAAGCGCAGGAAAAACGCGGCTTTCCTTTAATTGTTGTTGATCCTCGCGTGACCATGCTGGCACAGAATGCAGATATGCATCTGGCAATTACACCAGGCACTGATGTGGTGCTACAAAATGCTTTAATGCATGTAATTCTGGCTGAAGGCCTTGAAGACAAAGATTATATAAAAGCCAATACTAACGGCTTCGAGCAACTGGAAAAGGAAGTGCAGAATTACGATCCAACCAGTGCTGCAAAAATTTGCGGGATTGATGAGGATACTATTCGCCATGTCGCACGGCTTTATGCTAAAGCCGGTGCTGCAATGAATATCTGGACGATGGGCATTAATCAGAGTACCCACGGTTCTGATGGTGTTGTAGGCTTAAACAACCTGAGTTTATTGACTGGTAATATCGGCAAACCCGGTGGCACCAGTTTATCGATTACCGGACAGTGCAATGCAATGGGCACTCGTGAGTGGTCATCATGCTCCGGATTGCCTGGCTACCGCTTACTGGAAAATAAGGAAGATCGTGAAGAAATTGGCAAGTATTGGAATGTAGATCCGGAATTTTTCCCAAAAAAACGCGGTATGGCGCAAACGGATATTTTCCCTGCCATTGAAACTGGTGCAATAAAAGGGCTATGGTTAATTGGCACCAACCCGATGACCTCTATGGCCAATACCGCACGCATACGCAAAACACTGGAAAAACTGGAATGTCTAGTGGTACAGGACTCTTATGTGGATGTCGAAACCACTGAGTATGCGCATATCTTTTTACCTGCTGCGATCTGGGCCGAAAAAGAAGGTTGTTTTACCAATACTGAAAGACGCGTCAATATCGTGCGTAAGGTAAAGGAGCCTTATGCTAACACCAAAACAGATTTGCATATTTTTAATGAGATTGCCAAGCAGTTTGAGCAATCGGAAAACATGACTTTTCCCTATAAGCCTGCTGACGTATTTGAAGAAATGCGTCATTTATCCAAAGGTCGGTTAGTTGATATATCCGGGATGACGCATGATCTGATTGAAAAAAATCGCGGGATTCAATGGCCTTATACCGAAGAGCAAGCTAATAACGGTGAACAGCCTCCTAAAGGTGGAAAACGTTTATATACTGAGCCAGCTACTTTTCGCTATGCAGATGGACTGGCTAAACTAATCCCCCTGCCCTTTATTAATAATAACGAAATACCTGATGAACAATATCCCTTCTGGTTAAATTCCGGACGTTTGGTTGAACATTTTCATACCCGTACACGTACCGGAAAAATCGGTAACAACAATAAATACAGTCCTACTCCCTTTATGGAAATGAACCCGGATGCAGCGTCCAGGCTGGGTATTATCCACCAAAGTTACGTGCGTGTTGTTTCCCGGCGCAGTGATGCGGTGGTCATGGTCATGCTAACTCAGAGAGTCCCTAATAATATGGTGTTTATTCCTTTCCACTTTTATGACTGTGTTAATCGCTTAACATTGGGTTTATTAGACCCTTACTCAAGACAACCTGCATTCAAACAATCAGCAGTACGTATTGAGCATATCAATCAGGATGAAGCGGCCAGGATTAATATAGAATCGCGTAGCTTTTAGAATTAACTCCCGGATTCAACTAACAAATACAGCGTAAGGGCATCATTTTTAGTGATTTTAACACTTACCTGTTGTATGACGCAGAGCGTCATACACTGCACTCCCGCGCAGAGCCTGGGAACGAGAAAATATTATGATTAAAGTAAGAAGTGATGAACCTGAATATGCTTACCTTTGGGATAAAGAAACCAAAGAGAAGAACCGCTATGGGAAAAATATTGAACTCACCGAAGAAGGCGACGAACGTAGAAACAAAAGCCTCAATATCAATGGTGATGATGGTATAGGGGAAAATCCTAACCGTAATAAGCAACATGGGTTTTTCCTCAATGCAGATAACTGTATCGGTTGTCACGCCTGCGAAGCGGCATGCAGTGAAAAAAATGATAATCCAGCGCATATCGCTTTTCGTTCTGTCGGCTATGTTGAGGGCGGTACCTATCCTGATTACCAGCGGCTTAATATATCCATGGCCTGTAATCATTGTGATGATCCGGTATGTTTAACAGGTTGTCCGACTCGTGCTTATACCAAATTTACCGAATATGGCGCAGTACTACAAGATCCTGATATCTGTTTCGGTTGCGGTTACTGTACCTGGGTTTGTCCTTATAATGCGCCCCAGCTTGATCCGGTAAAAGGAGAAGTCAGTAAATGTAATATGTGTGTTGATCGTCTGGAAGTTGGCTTAAAACCTTCTTGTGTCAGCGCCTGCCTAGGTAATGCCCTGGATTTTGGCGTGATTGAAAATATTCCTGAAAAACGTGATCAGGCTATCGCTGAAATCCCTGGCTTTCCAACTACCGATATCACTAACCCCAATATCCGATTTCAGCAAAAAAAGCAGACGCATATTGAAATGACGCGTCCTGATTCTATGGCAGTTAAGTACCATAAAGATGATAGTGCTGGAAAATACAAACCTGTTGTTGATGAGAAAATGGGCAAGGAAAAGCACTGGAATCTGCGCAAACTACTCACCAGCCATGAAAGTGCGCATGTGATTTTTACACTGTTTACCCAGGCAACTGTAGGTGCTTTTTTAATGCTTATAATAGGCTCGGCTATCGGCCTACCTGGTTTTTCTCTATTACAAGGGTATGCTATTCATATGAGTCTGGTCGCTACGATTTTTGTGCTCAGCACCATTGGGCTCTTCAAATTAAACATGCACCTGGGTAAACCGCACCGTTTTTATCGCGGATTTAATAATTTAAGGCTCTCGCCAGTAAGTCGTGAAATCGCTGGCGTATCGATGTTTTATACCGGTTTACTCGGCTATGCTTTTTTTGCACTGTTCGATATATCTATGCTCAACCTGATTGCTGACATATTTGCTTATTTAGCCGTTGTCAGTGGTCCGATAGGCTTGTATTTTATGTATAAGCTATACCGTATTCCAGCACGACCTTTCTGGAATCATCTGCAAACAGGAACCGCCTTTTTAGGCTCCATGCTTAGTTTTGGTGGACTCATTATTGCTGCCGTCAGTCTCATTTTTTTACCTTTATCAACACAGGCTGGACTAATTCAAACACTGGCAATAATCATCACTGCGGGCTTAATCATCGAGAGCATTGGGCATATTATTCATGCCCGTGATATGCAGGCGATTGAAAACGAAGGCGCTGCCTCTTATTACCATCAGACCACTCAATATGGTAAATCCTATCTGTTACGCAACGGTTTATTAGCTTTCAGCTTGATTGCTGCTGGCAGTATCATTTATACAGGTTTATCGGGTGTATCAGGTTTAGTATTAGCGGGACTATTGGCGCTTGCCATGATTGTAATGGCCGCCTTTGGACGCTCGTTATTCTTTGTACTGGTTATTCCAACCACAATGCCGGGTGCATTTTTCTGGAAAAATGACGGCTTTGTCAATCATGCCCGTGAAACGGGGTTAGCCGAGGCACCACAAGTTGGCGTTGTCTATCAAAGGCATCATGCTTTTAAAGTAGACGAGTTAATGCAGACTATTAAAGAAAACTCTATCAAGGATATGCTTGCTCATGTACTGTGGATTTTTGGTAAGAAATAGTCTGTTTTCCGCAACTCGGCGGAAAAATTATTGATGTACGTGACATGGCGACAGCCGCTGATAATAGCAAACAACTGTCTATTTTATTGCTACTAGTTGTTAATGACATTTTACCAGCGGTAGTTCAGCCCAGTTCGTCGTGTAGTGCCTGGATCGATATTCTACCGGGCTTTGCCAGCTATTTGTCATATGCGTTGCACTAATAGCAATACCTTTAGGGAAACGCCGATTAATTTTGTCCATCGTGAGCATCAGCTCATTGGCTTTATGCTGCTGATCTGACAATCCAAACAGGTCTAGCTGATTAGGTATTGTTGCAGGCTGGATATGCCCTAAAGTAATGCCGCATTTCTGATAGCGATAACCTGCTTTAAAAATTTCCTGTAGCAGTTTTTTTGCTATGCTAATAATTTTTCTGCTATCGCTGCTTGCCTGATTAAGCACAACACGGATCGAGCGCTGGTATTGCGGCTCATTATCATTATGTGCATTAGTTCTGATAAAAACACTGATAGAGCCAGTGACAGAATGCTGTTTACGCAACTTTTCTGCTGCCCTGCTGCTAAAACTGGCTAATGCTTCTGCCAGTTCATGATATTGGGTTAATCGTCTACTAAAGCTACGCGAGCAAATAATTTGTTGTTTATCAGGGACAATATCTTCCAGCGATAAACAGGCTACGCCATTTAATTCCATCACTGTTCTGGCAATAACGATATTAAATTGTGCCTGTATACTTTCCACCGGCTGTATTGCCAGGTCATAAGCCGTGTTAATACCCATTAGCTGGAGACGCTGAGTTGTTTGTCGTCCAACCCCCCATATTTCATTGACAGGTACTAAACGCAAAAGCTTCTCTCTACGCACAGGATCAGATAAGTCCAGAACACCACCGGTTTTTTGCCATTTTTTAGCCGCATAATTAGCCAGCTTGGCCAGGGTCTTGCTCGGCCCCATTCCCACACAAACGGGAATACCAGTTGCCTGATATATCGATTTTTTTATCTGCTGAGCATAAGCGGTAGAGCTATGTTCACAAATAGCGGTTAAATCCAGAAAAGACTCATCAATGGAATACACTTCAATTTGAGGACTATAAGGCTCTAAACATTGCATAACCCGCTCGGACATATCGGCATAAAGAGCATAGTTAGAGGAAAATAGCTGAATTTTATGGCGCTTGATTAAGTGCTGCACCTGATAAACAGGCACGGCCATTTTAATGCCCAGATCCTTCACTTCCTGGCTACGAGCAACAATACAACCATCATTATTACTCAATACGGCGACCGGTTTATTGTATAAATCAGGACGAAATACCCGCTCACAACTCACATAGAAATTATTACAATCCACCAAAGCAATAAGACCCGGTGCAGACAAGGAACTCACAGCGGATGGATCACATTAGTCACCACACCCCAAATCACCAGCTCGATATATTCCTGCACAATAATATCAGCATAGTCTGGATTTTCTGCTCCCAGCACAATTTCCTTACCGATACTTTTTAATCGTTTTACCGTGAGTTCTCCATTTAATGCACAGATAACAATTTTACCGATAACCGGTTCAAGAGAGCGATCTACCACTAAAATATCATTGGGATGGATACCTGCACCAAGCATGGATTCGCCTTCTGCCCGGACAAAAAAGGTGGCTGCTGGTTTTTGAATCAGCAGGTCATTCAAGTCCAGCGTCTTTTCTATATAATCATCTGCTGGCGAAGGAAACCCAGCCGATACTTTGCCATTAAACAGCGGAATGTCTAATTTAGTGGGCTGCCGCGCAGGAAATATAACAGTCGGGTGAGCGCCTGCATTGCTGGCTTTCTGCTTGCGTAATCTGAGCATAACCTTAAGCTCTGGCAGCATACTTTCAGGCACGCGAATAGCACGCGTACTCTCGCCATACACGGAAGAACCTTTTTTGCGCCCTGCACCAGAGCGGGCACCACCACGTTTACTGTTCACCGTATCAGACATATGTACACCCTAAAAATTAAGTTAGAAAAGTGTACAGTATTCTTAATAAAACAAGCAAGCTCTTCTTTTTGGTATCTATTACAATGAATGTTTAATATTGTTATCAGGAGGGTTTATGTGTGGTCGATTTTACTTAACTGCGGGTTCAGAGCAGCTGGTAGAAACCTTTCAGTTGCAGGGCTTGGCACATTATGAAAGCAGTTACAATATTCCACCAGGGCAAAAGATACTCTGCATTGTTAAACTGGATGATGACTCATACAAAGCCGTTAATCTACACTGGGGGTTGATTCCACATTGGGCCAAAGATCGCAAGATTAGCAATCACATGATCAATGCACGCGCTGAAACGCTGGCCGAGAAGCCTGCTTTCAGACTGGCCTATAAACAACGTCGCTGCCTTATTCCAGCAACAGGATTTTATGAGTGGCAACAGTTGCAGCAAGGTAAACAAGCTTATTGCATCAGTCGTACAGATGGTCAATTAATTGCCTTTGCCGGGCTTTGGGAATACTGGGAACATGACACAGAAACTATTTATAGCTGTAGCATTATTACCCGACCGGCTAATGCCCTGATCAAGCCCGTACATCAGCGTATGCCCGTTATCATAGCCAGTCAGTATTATAAGGACTGGCTGGATAAGCAAGCATCGCTGAAAACAACAGAGCAGCTATTAACAAGCGACGATGCTTATCAAGGCATCACACTTAAACCGGTAAGCAATTGGGTCAATAACCCTCAACATAATGATCAAAATTGCCTGAATTAATAGCCGAATCTTAAAACACTAAAAAAGTTAAATTCATTAGAAAAATAGAGACGCTGATTTTTTGTATATCACTATCATTTTAGATTTATTAAATCCGTGAAATGATCACTTTTGCTTTAAACTCAGCATCAATGAACCATTCGCATCGAGTAAACGCAACTGCTGCGCACGAATCTCATAGCTTGTCACTTGTGTTAAGGCTTGTAATAACTGCTGTTCCTGAATCATCAAGTCATTTTCTGCGCAAAATTTACGCGTACTGATTACCGGACCCATAGATAATTCACTCTCGTTAATTTGATAACTAGCTTTCAATGCATTACAGCCACTACTGCCCTGCAGCTTGCCATCGATAAATTGCAAGTTGGCTTTTCCAGTTTGCGCACTGCTAACCACGCCCCCCGTACCATTGTTAATACCTGTCATTTGCCAGGCAGTCTGCTCTAATGTTAAAGCGGGTAACATTTGAAAGACCAGGCGTAATTGCCTGTCAGCATCTAACAGTCGTAATTGCTGCCCCTGAAACTGATAAAAATTGATCTCCGCCAGGTTTTTTAAAAACTGCTGCTCTTGCGCTGCAATAGCTTCTATACAAGCCATCATGGTTAGCCCTGTCTGAGAAATCTTCAGCGTGTCATCACCTATCAGCTGATAGTTGGCAAAATATCTGTTACAGCCAGTACTACCGGATACTTTACGTCCCAAAAATTCGATACTCGCTGGCGTCTCTGCTAAAGCAGCCTGCATACCCTGCTCGTCCAGATAACTCTCCAGCTGCCACTGATTTTCCTGTAATGGATTTTGCATCCTTTGTTCTCCTTGAGTACCTTTGTCTGGCGTTGCACTTATGGAGCGAATATTAGGCGGTTCTATCAATTGTTCTGCCGCTGTGTTTTTGCTCGGTGAAGCACTGCAGCCTTGCAGCAATATAAGGCTTATCAATAGTTTTTTCTGCATAATCGTAGTTTTTTTGAGTTAAGTAATAATTTCCTGCGCGGTATTGGTTCCGCTGCGATAGTGGTCTGAAGCCTGCACTACATTAATAAACCTGAACTATAAAATCCATGGTTCCATCATCATTAATAGTGTTTATTACCAGAGACCGGTGAGCCTTACCCGTTTTATCGAAAGAAATAAACCCCGTAATTCCTTCAAAACGTTCTATACCGAGTATTGAATCATTAATGCATGCACGCATATTTTTAGACTCCAGGCATTGATTCATTATATCAACTAATAGCGCGTAACCTTCCATCCCAAGTGCACTATACGTATCGAGACTGCGCAGATTAATTCCCATTAATTGTATCTGCTTCATCAGTTGCTTACCCAAATCAGTCAGGTGTATATCATAAGAAAAGGTATCAACAGCTAACATCCCGGCAAAAGAATTCAATGGGTATTTTGTTTGCTTCTTGATATTAGCCATAAGCCCATCACTGAGCATGATAACAGGATCCCACTTTAATTCAGTCAGGGCAGTTTTGATTGCGAATAAATAGTTTATACCTAGCGGTAAATACAGTAACTCAGGATCTCTGTCTTTTATTTTCTGGAGAATTTCTAGATAGTCTTGCCTGGCAGTTGTTAAATAAACAGTATCTGTAATCTCCCCTTCTGCAGCGTTAAACTGCCGGGAAAATTCATTAGCTAAATATAAGTAATGTGCATTATTTGACTGCGCCACAATAGCCACTTTATCGAGCAGCAATTCATCACGCACATACAGCGCTGCGACCGAAGCTTGAAATGTATCGTCAAAATTTAACTGCGTAATGAAGGAACTATATTTGGTAATATCAGGATGGGAAGCAGACAGTGCAAAAACCGGAATCTTATACCGATCTGCAACTTTAGCAACGGCTAAGACAGAATCACTATCCGATAAGATCATAATCGCTGTCACCTTATGCTTTTCCGATAGTTCACGTAGTGCTTCGACTGATTGCTCAGGGCTATTCTTATCATCCATCATTATTAACTCCAGCGCATCACCATTATTCAGATAAGGTATGAGTGCCTGGCTGATTTCTATGCCTTGCAGCCCACTATCACCTATATCCTTATCGGCACCACTAAAAGGTGCAATAATGCCTACTTTGATCTTATTGCCACTGGGAGTAATTTGCGGCGTACTTTCATGTTTCATAAACCATGAGAATACCGCCAGCAAAGTCAACAAAAAGAATAAATGGGATAATTTCATAGCTAATATTAAATCTCTATGGCTTGATAAATCGCTGTTAAATATTTAACTCAGACTATTTATAAATTATAAATAACCTGGATTCTAATAATAGGTTTGCCAGGAAAATGGAGTTGTATTTTCTTTTTAAGTTCCTGCATGTCCTTTCGGGTAATGGTGCTGCGCATCAGAACTTCGGCTGTGACTATTTTAGGTTTATTTACCCTGTTGAGCTGTACTTTCTGAACAATAATATATTTACCATTAACAAAAAAACGTTTTTGCTTAAAGGCTGACTCAAAAGTAATTTTTTCCACAATTTGATCATAAGATGCATATAAAGGCACTGCAATAACCATAAACAAAACAAATACGATTCCTAAGCCCCGTTTAGCATAAACAATCGGAGAGTAACCTAGCACCCTGAAGGTAAAGGTTGCCGCGAGAGTAATACCAATCAAGTTGGTGGAAAATAATAGAAAAGCCTGTAAAAAGAAATTCATATCTACCCGGCCAATACCAATACCGGCAACGGCGAGCGGAGGTACCAGGGCAACAGCGATGGCAACCCCAGCCAGACTTTGCATTATTTCCTTATAAGATTTCGAATATGCGCCCGCAGCGCCAGAAACAATGGCTACCGCCAGATCAAGCAAAGAGGGACTGAGCCGCGCAGACATCTCATCAGTCACCATTTTATAAGGGAATAGCTGAGTAATTATGGCTGATGCCGATAATGCAAGCACAATCCCTACCCCGATTTTACTCGCTGAATTTTTAAGCAATTCAATATTGCCACGCAATAAACCCATTGATAAGGAAACAATTGGCGCCATTAAGGGCGCTAATAACATAGCACCTATAATGACAGCTGTACTCCCTTGAAAAAGTCCAATGGTTGCTAGCAGAGTACTTAATATCATTAAGGTGACATAAATCGAACTCATCTTTGCATCATCTCGCAAGGAGATAAATAACTCACGGAAACGCTCTTCAGAAGCATAAGCAAATATGGGTATATGCTTCAGGCTTATTTGATCCAGTTCTTTATCGCCAGGAAGATTAGAAATTTTTACGTTTTCTTTAGAAGTCTTTACGTTTTGACAAGCGTTACTGAGTCTATCGCCAATATTCAGCCGGATTGCTTCGCGCAATACTTGACAATGCAGAGGGGTCTGAGTCACGCTTACATCATCGATTGTAACGTTCAGCACCGGAACTGTTTCGATATCAATTTGACTACTTTTAATATAACCAATGCCTGGGGGTAAACGATTTTTATTTCTGAAAGCGGTCAGCATACGCAGTAAAATTTTGCTATACACGACAAGTGAAATGGGTGAAAAAATCACCATTGAAATAGTACCATCGTTAACAGTACTATCATTCCCAATAATCTTTGATATCAGGCTTTCCTGTTGCTGCTGGATAAGAATACAGCCACTTGCTGCGGTGGTTATTTTTTGCCCTTTCGCGGTTGTAAAACTGAATTTTAAAAGTTTGAGTCTAAAACTTTTTTTAAATGACTCCAGCAGAAACCTGACTTTGCTTATATCGGCACTGGTATCCAGTAAAGGTAGCCATCCCAGAGTTGCTTTAAAAAGTAAAATATTGTCATTACATAACACCAGATCAATCGCCTGAGTATTTTCACGACATGCGAGCTCTATGCACTTATCGGATTCAGTAGGCAGATTGAAGTACTTGAGTAATTTTTTTTCACTTTTCTCGGGAATCAGGCCTACGCTAAAATCATATTTTAAAGCCAGTCTAAAAATCTCCTTAATCTCTATTAAACCTCCTGCAATAATGACATGCCTAACGCCGTCTAAAGATGCTTCTGGGTTAAGTAATAAGCTATCAAAAGAAAGCGCACTCAGCTGGGTGCCAAAACAATTGCTGTGCAACTGCTCAACGAGAGCTTCGGATTTTTGAGTATAAACAAACAAAGCAGAATTTACATAAGTTGTCATTAATATTTTCTCATGCGCTAGCGCTAATTAAGCTACGAAACCAAGCATTAAGTTACTTCCTGTAATCTTACAATAAATAACCAGATCGGTCAGTTAAGTGTTTATTTAAAGCGGGGATACCGGTCACAAAATAACCGAGAAAAAAGCGCAAGGAAGAACGGGTGTAGCCTTGTTTTTCCGAGTTGATTTTAATTGTTAGCTGCATTATTGTGGATATAATGACATAAAATTCAAGTAGCGAACCCCGGCATCATGCCACATTTCCGGCACTTTTCGTTGATACATCATACCTTCCATACCGGGCTCACCCAGCAGGACATAAATTGCCCGACGAACACCGCCAGACTGTTTTACAACATAGGAAATATAAAAAGATCTGGCGACTCAACTAATCTTATAACAGGAAGTGATAAGTAACTAGGTACAGTTAATTTAAATAAACCTTAGTCATACTCAAGCTAACACGCCATTCCTGCAGTCTGTTAGCAGGAACCTTAATAGTATAAACAGATCCCCGCTAACCGCCTGAGGGGATGACAAATTTGATTGGATGCTGCTGTAAAAGTACAAATAAATCCACACCTATACAATGTATAAATTAATTAATCATGTGTATTTAAAGACTATTTCTTTAAATTAATTTATGCGGTCTGAAGCAAAAAAATCCAGACCAGCTGAAGAAACAATTTATAAGCAATTTTTCGTCAGACCGGCCTTCCAATCTGGAACCATGAGTTGTAATCAGGTATTCAGTTCAAAACCTTCGCAACACTGAAAAACACCATTATTGCATACCCTTCATTACACCATACTCTTCGCCCATGAGAATATGTTCATAAATGTCTTTCGAATTCTGCTCAGCATTTGTACCGCTTCCTTTGACCTTGCGGGCACTAATTTCGAATCCAGATTTTTCTTGAAAAAGCATGACAAAATCAGATCCGCCGAAAAGAAAATTACCGAGCATACTTCCCTTTTTATGGGCAATCCCAGGTCTGACATTCCCCTCAAAATTCACTGAAGAGACCTGAGCCATACCCATTGGAATAAGTGCTACCAATCCGTATTTTCCGGTATCAACAATGACATATCCTCGGGTCTGGGTAAATTGCCAGCCTATCGAAACAATTGGCACATATTTATTTTGCTCATTGCTCCAGATAACCTCTAAAGCAACATTCTGCGCAATGTTTTTCTTTTCCTTTACGCTGCCCCCAACAGCGAAATGATAACGGTGGTAATCATTAACATTCAGGAAAGTGTGCGTGAGAACACCATTGGCAAAGACATCTTTATACTGGCTGTCGGCACTCAGCAGATCATTTACATTGTAAAAAGTTGTCAGTTTGACTTTTAGCCCGCCTGCAACTTTGATATTTGAGTCTTTATCAATTGCCCATGCGCCCTGTGGCACTGAATCGGCAGGGGCAACCACTATCATCGGTTCTTCTGGAGAAGCGATAGGACGTTCATCAACAGACTTCAGATATCTACTAAAAAACTCGTTAAATGTTTTCCAGTTGAATGATGGTTCATACCATCCTTTCTGTAATCCAAAACGCGGGTCGTTATAAAACCCTTGATATGTTTTTTGGTTCCATGATTTTTCTGTATCAAGAAAATCTCCCCATGCGTTCACAAAAGTACGATTCCAGGTAGAAAAAGGCTTGTAATACTGAATCGAATTCCTGAATAAGCCCTTATCCTTCAATTCCGGTAAAGGCTGGTCTATAAGAAAATAAAAGTAGCAGATACTCTGTAGTATCTGATCACGAGTAAGGTTAGATGGATTTTCAAGTACGTTCTGAGGAATAAGCCTAGAAGCACTGTCTATATAAACATAATAGTCAGACAGGTTTTGAACCGGGTTTGTTTTCAGATCTGGATTGATTTTGCTTGCTTCGGTAATTGACGTTACCAGAATACGCTTGATGTCAGGATTATTTTCCACCAGATTAATGAGCTCCTGAGTTACCTGTTTATGAGCATTCTCTTTAGCGAAGGCCAGGTTTTCAGAAATAAGCCATCCTATTAATAATAGAATGGCAAAAAATACATTTACTTTATGGATGTTTCTTTGCATCAGTCTTATCTCCAATATTATTGATCTTTTACAGGATTAGTTTTTGCATAACAAATAACCCTGGCTGGTTGTCAGTTTACACCTGAATAAATCACCTCAAAGCCGTATTCAAGCCTTAAATCCTGTTAGTCGCCTGCTCATAACTTTCCCTTAACCTGACCTGTTCCTCAAGCTCTTCTTGTATTTAATGTTTTTTAAATATCAAAAAACTAAACAACCACCTGCTAAAAGAAGCAGGTGGGTTAGAGAGATTGGCGACTGAAAGTCGAGATACGCGGGGAGTCGCTATTTTTGCGAAAGCTTGTTCGTGGGCTTCCTGCCCTAACAAGCAGCAAAAAACTACGCGACCACTATTGCCTTCGGCTGCCTCGATTCGTCCTGCGTACGTGCCGCTACGTCAC
>Ga0208648_1002201_pt1 | contig 14034 bp, 7 predicted proteins | sample AntAceMetag02UKL_FD_184772 | JGI IMG/M metagenome (GOLD analysis project Ga0208648, IMG submission 184772) | Saline lake microbial communities from Ace Lake, Antarctica - Antarctic Ace Lake Metagenome 02UKL (SPAdes) (version 2) | ecosystem: Environmental > Aquatic > Non-marine Saline and Alkaline...
GGTTTAAATCCTTTATTTATCAAAGGTACGAAAGCATTCATTATTAAAATAGCAAATGAAACTCCTTCGGGATAAGCTCCCCAAACCCTAATTATTACGGTAATAGCTCCTGCCCCAAGGCCAAAGATCAACATACCTTTCGACGACATTGGTGAGGTAACCATATCTGTTGCCATAAAGAAAACGCCTAAAGCTAAACCACCTGTTACCAAATGAAATATCGGATTGATGTACATTTCAGGATTAATCAGGTATAAGATTCCTGTAAAAATTATAACAGAGCCTAAAAATGCAGTCGGAATTTCCCAGGTAATAATTTTTTTAATTAACATATAAATTGCACCTATTAATAATGCAATTACCGAGACTTCACCTAATGAGCCACCTATTCCGCCTATAATTCCTTCGGTGTAAGTAGGTAACTGAGCCATAAGATGTGAAACGGTTTCACCACTTTTTAAACCTTCCTTAACAATTCCGAGAGGTGTTGGCCCTGTGATTGCATCCGTAACTACCGACGAAAACAAAGGTTTTGGTATAGGCCATGAAGTCATTTGAACAGGAAAAGAAACTAAAAGGAAAACCCTTCCTACCAAAGCCGGATTGAATGGATTTTTTCCTAAGCCTCCAAACGACATCTTTGCAATTGCTATTGAAACAAAAGCTCCAATAATAATTACCCCGATTGGTAGATTGCTCGGAACATTAAAGGCAAGTAGAACTCCCGTTATCAGGGCCGAGCCATCTCCAATAGTGCTTTTTCCTTTTATCAGAAATTTCTGTATAAACCATTCAAAAAACAAACAAGCTATCACAGAAATTAAAATTACTTTAACCGCTCCTATTCCAAAAAAATAAATTGAAACTATCAGAGCCGGAATCATGGCGATAACTACGCCATACATTATTTTTTTTACCGAAGTATCTCCATGAACATGTGGAGAACCTGAAATAGTAAGTAAATTCATAGTTTATGTTTTTCCTCTATTTCTAATTATTTGACCAACTTTATTTTTTCCAACCCGGATATAATCCAATAAAGGCCTATTAGCCGGGCATGTATAATGACATGATCCGCATTCCATACAATCCATGATTGAATTTTCTTCTGCAAGATCAAACATTTCGTTTTCCGAATATTGTGCTAATAATACCGGTTCCAAACCCATTGGGCAGACGGTAATACATCGGGCACATCTAATACAATTTTGAGGTTCGAGGCGTTTTTCTTCTTTTTCATCAAAGACCAAAATACCCGATGAACCCTTTACAATAGGTGCTTCGATAGAAACCAAAGCCTTTCCCATCATCGGCCCGCCTCCAATAACTTTTCCAGTTCCTTGCGGAATTCCACCGGCTTTGTCAAATAATTCCGAGATTTGTGTCCCGATTCTAACCATCAGATTTGAAGGCTTTTCCAAAGTTTTTCCGCTTACGCTCACTACTCTTTCAATTAGCGGTTTGTTTTTTTGAACAGCTTCGTAAACTGCAAAAGCCGTCCCGACATTATTTACAACACAGCCAACTTCGAGAGGTAATTTTCCTGAAGGAACTTCACGGTTTACTAAAGCTTTAATTAATTGCTTTTCGCCTCCTTGCGGATATTTTACTTTCAAAGGATAAACCGAAATACCATCGTATTTTACAGCAATCTCTGATAAAATTCGTATTGCATCAGTTTTATTATTTTCAATTCCGATCAAGGCTTTTTTTACGTCAAGGCCTTTCATCAAAATAGAAACTCCAATCAGGAGTTCCTCGCTTTTTTCAAGCATTATTCTATGATCAGAAGTAAGATATGGTTCGCATTCAACTCCGTTAATAATTAAAAATTCAGCTATTTTTCCCGGAGGCGGCATTAATTTTACATGAGTTGGGAAAGCAGCTCCACCCATACCTACAATGCCCATTTCTTTGATTTTCTGAACGATTTCTTCTTTAGAAAGATTGATTTCATGCTTGATTTCCGATGAAGTATCAATACTTTCTTCCCATACGTCGCCCGCTACATCAATATGAATCGTGGGTGTTTTATATCCGGTTTGAGTTATAAAATTATCAATTTTAGTTACTTTACCGGATACCGATGAATGAACATTTGAGCAAATGAAAGCTTCAGCTTTACCTATTAATTGCCCTACTTTCACTTCATCGCCTCTTTTTACTATAGCTACTGAAGGAGCTCCTAAATTTTGTGCTAATGGAATAAACACTTTTCTTGGTAGCTGAAGAGTTTCAATAGGCTGACTTTCTGATAATTTATTTTCTGCCGGATGAATACCGCCTAATTTAAAGGTTTTCAATATTATTTCCTCCTAAATTATATTCAAACATTTCATTATTCAATTTAATTAACTTTAGATACATCATACTCTCGGCACTATAAGTACTAAATAAATATTAATATTTAATTTTTTTCTTTATTAATTTTTAAAGCCTTTGCCTCAATTTCTGTTTTAGTTGCAACTGTTTTTGGGACAGGTTTTTTTTCGGAAACAGCTTTTTCCGGTTTTGGTTTTCTTGGTGGAAAATTAAGCTCATGTATCGCATTTGTCGGGCAAACTTCCACGCATTTTCTGCAAAGTTTACATTTCTCAAAATCAATATAAGCAAGGTTATTCTGCAAAGTGATTGCCTCAAACGGACAAGTTTTGACACATTTCCCGCAACCAATACAGGCAACTGAACAGTTTTTCTTTGCAGGTGCACCTTTTTCCTTATTAACGCAAGAAACAAAAATCCTACGATCTTTTTTACCTTTTTTTCTTAATTCAATAATATTGCGGGGGCAAGCTTCCACACAAGCACCGCAGGCCACGCATTTATCGTTTACTTCGGGTAAACCGGTTTCGTCATTTATAAAAATAGCATCAAATGTACAGGCTTTCACACAATCGCCTAAACTCAAACATCCATTAGGACAACCACTTTCTCCCGACGATAAACTATGTGCAAAAGCACAAGTTTCGGGGCCATCGTAATTGATTTTTTTTGGAGCATTGGCTTTTGATCCCGAGCAACGTACTACTGCTATCATTGGGTCAGTTTCGGTAGCTTCAAAACCAAGTATTGCTGCAACAGCACTCATTGTGTCGCTTCCACCAACCGGACAATTTAAACCATCTATATTTCCCTGGCTTTTTCCGTTTTTCACGCAAGCTTCGGCAAAATTTCGGCATCCGGGAAAACCACAGCCACCACAATTTGCTCCGGGCAATGCATCGGCAACTAAATCTATTTTAGGATCTTCGATTACTTTAAATTTCTGAGCTATAAAGTACAAAATAACTGCTGCTGCAATTCCTATTGCACTTAATGATATAAATGAAAAAATAATTACATCATTCACGGTAATTCATTTTTTGTTAAACTAAATAATAAGATTCAATTAATTACTGAATCCATGAAAAAAAACATTCGGCAAAAGTAAAAACAAATCTTAAATTAGTAAGTCATTTATTTTAAGAATTTCTTTATTCTAATTATTTGATAATTAGTTTTTTACTCAATCAACGTCAAAGTTAATTTAAATCTTTAGTTCAGTCATACAGTATTTTATAATGGTATTTGAAATTGTTTAGAACGTGTCTAAATTGAATTTATTTATTGAATTTATTTCAGAAAAATGAGATTTGAAATTTGAGACAGGAACATTAAGAGATAAATATAAAGTTTAAAGAAATTTATTAAATTTTGTAAAGCCTTTCGGATATTGATCTTATTTGTTTTGTGGAATCAAGTGAATATAAAATTACTCTGTTTATTGAATATTCCCATTTTCCATGTTTATTAAGTTTATCCTGGAATCTACTGCATTTTTACTTGTATTTGCTTTTATTTACTAATTTTGGCTTGTCGGAAAGATAGTATATATTATTTATTTTTATGATGAAAAAATTTCTTTTATTTATTTTTTTCTCAATAATTATTATTCCTATCACATTTGCTACCCACGAGCGTGCCGGTGAAATAACCTATAAACATATTACGGGTTTGACCTATGAAATTACAATTGTTACATACACTTTTACACCAAGCCCTGCCAACCGCATAGAAATGTTGGTTTTATGGGGAGATGGAAGTGGCAGCATTATTCCTCTTATTGACAAAATCAATTACCCAAATAATATTTCACGAAATGTTTATGGTGGCCTTGAAGCCCGCCACACTTTTAGTGCACCCGCTACTTATATTATTTCGGTTGAAGACCCTAACCGTAACTATGGCGTATTAAATATTCCTAATTCGGTAAATATTCCATTTTATACTGAATCGGAACTTGTTATAAATCCTTTCCTTGGTATTAATAATTCACCTGTTTTATTGAATCCTCCTTTCGATAATGGTTGCGTCAATCAATTATATGTTCATAATCCGGGTGCTTATGATGTTGATGGCGACAGCATTTCATATCAATTAATTGAATGCAAAGGTGCCGGAGGGAGGCCTATCCCCGGATATTCTTTACCCTTAGCCTCAAATATTTTTGCAATTGATCCGATTTCGGGAGATGTTATTTGGGATAAACCCGAATTGCAAGGCGAATATAATATTGCAATACTTATTAAAGAATGGCGGAACGGATTTGAAATCGGAAGCATAATTCGCGATATGCAAATTAATATTGTAGCTTGCGATAATCTACCGCCTAAAATTTATACCATCGACGATACTTGCGTTGAAGCGGGCTCGCTTCTGGAGTTTGATGTTATTGCCACCGACGATGACGATGATCTTATTACTCTCACAGCAACAGGTGGCCCAATTGTTATGCAGAATAATCCGGCTGAATTCCCAAATCTTGACTCTGTTAGCAAGGTTACATCAACTTTTAGCTGGGCCACAGTTTGTCCTCATGTTCAAAAATATCCATATCAGGTTTATTTTAAAGCTATTGATAATAGTATGCCTGTTAATCTCGTTGATATAAAAACAGTATTTATAAAAGTTATCGGCCCTGCACCAGAAAACCTTCTTGCTGAAGCTATTGGAAACAGTATCCACTTGAACTGGGATAAGACTAATTGTGAAAATGCTATCGGGTACAAGCTTTTTAGAAGAAAAGGACATTATGGATTTATTCCGGGAGTTTGTGAAACAGGGGTTCCTGCTTATACGGGATATCAGCTGATAAAAGAAATTAAATCAATTGAAGAAACTATTTATGTTGATGATAATAATGGTATTGGGTTAATTCATGGAATAGATTATTGTTATATGATAATTGCTTATTATTCAGATGGAGCCGAAAGTTACGCTTCTGCTGAAGCATGTGCCTCATTGAAAAAAGATCTCCCGATTATAACAAATGTGAGCAACGATAGTTCCAAGCTCGACATAGGCCATTGCTTTTTAGCCTGGGCAAAACCTGTTGAACTTGATACCGTTAAATTCCCGGGTCCTTTTCAATATCAAATCTATAGTGCAAATGGAATTCCTGGATCAGATTTTAAAATTATTGGAAATAATCAAGGATTAAACGACACATTATATTTCGATAAAGACATCAATCTTAATCAGGATGATACTCCTTACAGCTTTAAAATAGGCCTGTTTAGCGAAACTATAGGTGAAATCGGAAACACACAAATTGCGTCATCAATTTTTATTAATATTTATGAGACGGATGAGGAATTGCAACTTTCGTGGAGTCCATATGTCCCATGGATTAACGATGCTTACATTGTTTATCGCCAAGATCCCGAAGAATCCGCCTATGATTCGGTTGGATGGACAAATGATTCAAAGTATTATGACAGGGGTTTGATAAACGGTGAAAAATATTGTTATTATATTAAAAGTGTTGGAGATTATTCTTCTACCGGCCTGATTTCTCCTATAATAAATTTTTCGCAATTAAATTGTGGGAAACCTATTGATAATAAGCCGCCTTGTCCCCCCGAATTATTTATTACTACAAATTGCGATTATGCCGAGAATGTTTTAAGATGGACCAATCCCAATCATTTTTGTTGCGATGATGTAAGCGAATATAATGTTTATTTCACTCAAAATGATCAAGAAATATTAACAAAACTTACGACTATTTACGGAGCCGATGACACTACATTTACCCATCAGGGAACTTTTTCAATTGCCGGATGTTATGCCGTTACGGCAATTGATTCAGTTGGTAACGAAAGCGATTATAGTAATATAGTCTGCATCGACATCGACAGTTGCTCTGTTTATAAGCTTCCGAATGTTTTCACTCCTAATAATGACGGGCATAACGATTACTTCATCCCTTTTCCTTTTACTTCGGTTGAAAGAATTGAGATGGAAATTTTTAATCGCTGGGGGCGAATTGTATTTGAAACAAATGAACCCCAAATTAATTGGGACGGAAAAAACAAGAATAATAATAGCGACTGTAGTGCGGGCGTTTATTTCTATGTTTGCGATGTTTACGAAATACGACTCACCGGATTGACTAAAAGAACTCTTAGCGGGTCGGTAACTATTTTGAGGGAATGATATCAAAATGGCTACTGATTCACAAATTATAAAACTTTGATAAAATTTCAAAAATTAACATTTTACATATCAATGGACTTAACAGCTTTCGATTAATTAAATAAACCGCCAATTCCGAAAGCTTTCGGGAGCAAAGCAACACAAAATATTTTGCGTTTTTTAGCGTGCTTTGCAGTTGGTATAAAAAAAAGATTTAAAATTGAACTTCGAATTATTTATAACAAAGCATATTTTATCCAAAAACAAGGATAATTTTTCACGTCCGATTGTTAAAGTTGCCGTTGCAGGTATTGCCCTCGGCATATCTGTTATGATTATTTCCATCGCAATTGTAACAGGTTTTAAAATAATGGTTAGAGATAAGGTTATAGGTTTCGGTTCGCATATTCAAATTGGAAACTATGATTCGAATCTGTCTATCGAGTCGTCGCCGATTACAAAATTTCAAACATTTTATCCTTCGCTCGACACCATTGAAGGCATAAAACATATTCAGGTTTTTGCTAATAAAGCCGGAATAATAAAAACCGATGACCAAATTCAGGGAATTGTTTTAAAAGGTGTTGACAGCGATTATAATTGGTCGTTTTTCAAAGATAAAATTATTGAAGGCAAGACTTTTGAAATACACGACTCGGTTAAAACCAATAAAATTCTGATCTCGAAATCTATTGCTTCAAAAATGAAATTTAAAGCCGGAGATGCTGTCAGAATGTATTTTCTTAGCCAAGGGCAAAGCAGTCCGAGAGGTAGAAAATTTGAAATCGAAGGGATTTTTGAAACCGGACTTGAAGAATTCGATAAAATGTTTATAGTTGGAGATATTAAACATATTCAAAAAATTAATAATTGGAGCGATGATATGATTTCAGGTTTTGAAGTAATTATTGATGATTTTGATGATTTGGATGACTTGGGTCGGTATATTTATAATAAGATTGGCTACGATCTTGATACGCAAACCATCAAACAACTTTACCCTCAAATATTTGATTGGTTAGAACTTCAGGATATTAATGTTTGGGTTATTTTGGTTTTAATGGTAGCAGTAGCAGCAATCACTATGATTTCTACTTTGTTGATTTTAATTCTCGAACGTACAAATATGATTGGAATATTGAAAGCCCTCGGCAGTAAAGATTGGAGTATCAGAAAAATATTTCTTTATAATGCAGTTTATATAATCGGAAAAGGAATGATTCTCGGAAATATTTTTGGAATAGGATTATGTCTTCTTCAAAAATATTTTAAACTTATCTCCCTGCCTGTTGAATCGTATTTTGTTTCTTATGTCCCGATAAATTTAAGTCTCACAAATTTGATATTTATAAATTCAGGAACATTGATTGTTTGCGTTTTAATGTTAATAATTCCATCATATATAATCACTCGAATTTCCCCAATTAAAGCAATTAGATTTAGTTAGAATGAGAGGGATAAGGGTATATAGGAAATAAGGGAAAATATTTTTCAGGACGATTCACTTTATTACCGTAAAGTTTCTGTTAACAGAAATATTTTTGGTATCGGAATATGTTTGCTTCAAAAATATTTCAAGTTAATCTCATTGCCTGTTGAATCGTATTTTGTTTCTTATGTCACGATAAATTTAAGTCTCACAAATTTGATATTGATAAATTCAGGAACATTGATTGTTTGTGTTTTAATGCTAATAATTCCATCATATATCATTACACGAATAACTCCTGTTAAAGCAATTATATTTAGTTAGTGTTTTCACGAAAACTCATTGTTTTGGAGTGCTTAGTCCGAAAACGTTAAGTTCGAGGCTTGCGAAGTTCAGAAAACCATGAGTTTACTGTTGTAAATGATTGGTTTAATGAACAAGCATAACGAAGAAATTGGCGTTTTCGGGCAAGCACTATCCAAGTTTTATTGTTTATACAAATACGGATTAGTAACAGTATCTAAAGTACACACTGTTATGTAATTTATATTGAATCTAAATAAATTCTGTTGTATATTTGCTTTTTGTATTAAACAAACAAAAAATCAAGACTTGAGTAAGCCCGAAATCATATCGTTTTATGATAATATCGGCGAAATGTCGTATATTATTAGCCTTTCGTTTGCAAGCCATCATCTTGAAAACGAAACAGATTTAAGATATATTCAAGAATTTACGGGACATGGCAATTCTCAAACCACAGAGATTTATACACATGTAAGTAAAAAATCATTTCTGAAATTTAAAAATCCATTAGATGATAATATTTGAAAAAAAACTTCCGCTTTTGCCTTGGAATTCCGGGTATAAGCAAAACTTTTACGAATACAAAAGCGGAGATATACGGAATTCCGTATATACCTTCGTTGTAGCCAATTAAACAGATTAAGAACTAAACTAAAACGATGTTTAACTAAATTATAAAGTCATGAAAAAACAAACTAATTTTATTACAATTCTATTTTTTCTAAGCATTGGACTATTCGCTCAAGAAAATTTATCACAAACAAGCAGCAATACAAAACTAACTATTGAAAACAGAAAACACGAAATCAAATTAGGCGTTATTAAAGCTCTAGCTGGACCAATTTTAGACTTTGAATACGAACAGATACTAAATAAGTATTCTTCATTTGGAGGTAATACTGTAATTAAATTAAATCAAGGCACTTATGTATACGATTTTTTATTAAGCCCTTTTTATAGAATATATTTTACTGAAACTAAAGAATATGGAACTAATGGTTTTTTTGCACAAGCTTTTTTGAGTTATTATAATGGAAAAAACAATATAATTTGGGATAATAAAAAATTTAACTCATTTGGAATCGGATTTGGCATCGGAAAAAAATGGGTTAATAAAAAAGGGTTTGTCTTTCAATTTTTACTAGGTTGTGCAAGAACTATTTCTAGTACTGAATCAGCTCCAAAAGCTATATTTCAAGGTGATATATCTGTAGGTTATAGATTTTAAAAAAACATTACTCAACAATATATAAAATGCATGCTTAATTTTGGGTGTAAATTTCAAGAGTAAATGTATATTTACTAGCGGATTTCCTTTCAGGAAATCCAGTCGCCGACTACGTCGCACGACATCTTATATTAAACGTTGTAAAGCATTTTAAAGAATGGCAATTAAAGAATTTGACCTATGTGTAGAACCTGAACCCAGCTGAGCGGAGTTACAAACTCCGCTCAGCTGGGCCTGATTTTATAGAATGAAAATAAATAAAAGAAAGGTATTAATAAAAAATATGGAAATAAAGAGCCCGGTTTCAAAAAGGGTAAAAAAGTTCAAACAAAGAACGCAGACGAATCGCTAAAAACGCAAAGAATTAACTTACAAGATCAAAGTCTTTGCGATTTTTGCGAAATGCGTTGCTTCGGGCTAAATGCGTTGTTTCGGTTTGCAGATGCGCTCCTAAGAGTTGCTGATGTGTTACTGCCAGCTACAGATGTGTTCCTATATATATTAATTGCAAAGTATTCAGTTTTTTGCAACTTTGTAATTTATATTAAATCTAAATAAATTTTGTTATATATTTGTTTTTTGTATTAAACAAACAAAAAATCAAGACTTGAGTAAGCCCGAAATCATATTATTTTATGATAATATCGGTGAAAAGCCGTATATGCTTAGATATTCGTTTGCAAGCCATCATCTTGAAAACGAAACAGATTTAAGATACATTCAGGAATTACTTAGGCATAGTAGTAGTAAGACTACAGAAATCTACACACATGTTTCGAAAAGTCATTTAGAAAAAATAATTAATCCTTTGGATGGTTTCGGCTAACAAAACAAAAAGGTACATTATACATACCAATATGAAGATGTATATGCCCCTTTTTGATAAAACTAATAGAAAAATAAATGTAATATTACATATAAACAGCTGGTTATGTTTCATTTTAAAACAATTTTTTAAAATATATTGAGAAAATGAAAAAGAATAAAGATTTCGAAAAAATTTTATGTAAGATTTTTCATAAAGAACCTAATGAAATTTGTGAAAGCGAAATTAAAATAGAAGAAAAGAAAAAGTTTACAGATGGAAAGTCAGGTTCAACTGTCTATCTCATAAATTTAGTATCCCCTGATACGTCATTTGATGGTGAATTTATACTAAAAATAATACCTGAATCAAAATGGGATGCAGTCCCAGAAGATAGAAACACAAATAATTTCTTCACAGCAATAAAGGGCAAAGTTGACGAAAAGTATTTTACAAAGTCTGTATTTTCAGATATTATTGATAAAAAACTATTTTCATTATGGTATTACGCACTTGGGGGAGATACGAATGCTAAACAACTTACAGATTATAAACAAGTGATAGAGATAAACAAAAGCTATACATACTTATCAGAAATATTACTTAAATTTTTTAATAATTCCAACTTAGTTAGAAATCTAACATTTAGTAAAATTTGTTTTTCAATATTGGATTATCGTTTAAAAGATAACGGTCATATCGATAAATTTCTAAATAATATTCAAATAAATCCAAATTCAAAATCATTTCATTGGAATGAAAAAAAGTATCCCAACCCATTTTATTACGCAAAAAACTATAAAGATAAATTTCAAAGATGCTGGTATGCTCCCGCACATTGTGACATGCACTCAGGAAATGCTATTGTAGCAATTAATAATGATAATATTGAAATGCAATTTATTGATTTTGGATTGTCTGATCATTATTTCCCCTTTTTTTATGATCATGCTTATCTTGAAACTAGTGAAATAATAAATTGTGACATTCCAATTGAAGAAGAACTCAGATTAGAAAATTTACTAATTGAGATATTGAAAGATAACAATAACAATCACATTAACCATACTGCTGATGAAGGTCTTGTAAGAAAAATTGAAATTATAAATACACCAATTCTTGCTTTTATTGAAAAGCACACAAGCACATCGAGAGATTTAAAAAAGCAATTGAAATTGCAAAAAATTTGTGCAGGACTGAACTTCTGTAATAAACCCTTATCTAAATCACAAAAGCATGTAGCTTTTCTATATGCGGCTTTTCATTTAAATGATTATCTCCAAAAATATGATCCTGATGAATTAAGGAATATAGAAAATGAATATTCTCAATATGGGGACAAAACTCATACACAAGAAAGCAAAAAAAAACCAGAAATAGGTGTACCGACAATTAGCAATCCAGAAAAAGAATATATAGATAAAAAAGAAAACCCCTTTCTTCCTAAATTATTTAGACATTTAGATGCTGAAAATGACAGAAGTCCAAAAGGTGACAGAGGCTTGAATACTCAAGCTAAATTAAGAGACTATTTTGAAGTAACTAAAGATATTGATACTTTTCTAAAGCTTCTTGATAATCATTGGAAAAGAAATATTTTACTTCTCAGCAATGAAAAACTTGGTAAGTCTTCGCTATTAGCATATTTATGTAAAGAAGCTAATGAGAAACGCTTTATTGAAGTTTTTATAATATATGCAAATGCAAATTATAAATCCATCCCATCTGCCATTGAAATCCATAAAGAACTAAAGAAAGGCCTCCGGGAAACCCTTAGAGGAACAGTTGCGATACTTGCGGTAGATGCAATTGACCAAAACGTTGATATACTTCCGGTTTTATCTGAACTAATGCAAATGCAGAAGGATTATTCTCTTTTTTTATGGGGTGCAATGAATGAAACAATTTTGCCCGTAATTCATAATAAATATGATGAAATCATAAAGCATATTTGGGAAGATACTGAACAATACCATTACCCAAATTGGTATATAATACCCAATGATGTAAGTGAACTACCAATAGAACTTAATAACATTATAGAAAGTGCTGGTCTTCCAAAAGAATCTGCTGCCTATAAATTATTATCAAAAAAAATATTACAATTGAAAGAAAGTAAAATGTCACTTTTTAATATATATAATATTGCTGAAGAGTTTGTTAATGATAAAATTATTGAAAATAGGCCTCAAATTGAAAAGAAATTAGAAGGATGGAGTGCAGTACCTGAAAATGTTTTTAGGAGGATTTATCCAAATAACGATAAAGGTACAAACAAAATTAGGAGATATGCCACTTGGATTGGAGTTAAATTTCCAAGATCTAATGATGAAGAATGGGTAGGGTATACTAACATAAATTTTAGTGATAAGGAAAGTGTTTCGAAAGAAATAGAGAAATTGAAATTAGAAGCTTTTAACCGAAACTCTAATAATTTTTTAACAACCTTTGATGGAATGCATGATTTTATTCGAACTAATGAAAATAAAGATTTTAAAATTATTATTATTAACCTATTAAAAAAGTGGGAAGTCGCAGCAAAAGATTATGTAGGTGATTTAAAGGATAATAGAGATTTAATGAATCTCCTTCACTTTAATATGGACCCATTTAAAGATGAAAAAGTATTGTCACTTCTACGAGAGCAACTATTTCAGAGGCTAAACAACTATCCGGCCTTCATTCCTTCTTACATATTAACTATTGATAAAAGTGAGTTAAAAGAAAAAGTGGATATACTATTCAATGATATAAATGGTGTTCATGATAAAAATCAAGTAGATTTTAAAGCAATTCTATCAGTTATTCTTAATAGTAAAAAATTTACATTGGAAGAGGTATACAAATACTTTAAGTCTATAAGAAATTATTTTAAATTTTCTTTATCATATAATTATGTGCTAGGTTTATTGTTTTCTGAAAACAAGCAATATAAGGAAAGCGAAAAGGTTTACAAACGACTAACAGAATTAGACCCAAAAAATGCAAGTTATTGGGTTGGATACGGAAGCTCATTCTATTACCAGAAAAACTATCCTGAAGCATCAGATGCATTCAAAAAAGCTTCTGAGCTTGACAAAGAGAACCAAGACTATCTAAAAAACTACGCAATAGCATTAAACAATCTTGAAAAATATAAGGAAAGCGAAAAGGTTTACAAACACCTAACAGAATTAGACCCGAAAAATGCAAGTTATTGGGATGGATTCGGAAACTCATTCCATTACCAGAAAAAATATCCTGAAGCATCAGATGCATTCAAAAAAGCTTCTGAGCTTGACAAAGAGAATCATGGCTATCTAAAAAACTACGCAATAGCATTAAACAATCTTGAAAAATATAAGGAAAGCGAAAAGGTTTACAAAAGACTAACAGAATTAGACCCGAAAAATGCAAGTTATTGGAATGAATACGGAATAAGCTTAGGCATGTTAGGAAAGCATAAGTTAGCATCAGATGCATTCAAAAAAGCTTCTGAGCTTGACAAAGAGAATCAAGGCTATCTAAAAAACTACGCAATAGCATTAACCAATCTTGAAAAATATAAGGAAAGCGAAAAGGTTTTCAAACACCTAACAGAATTAGACCCGAAAAATGCAAGTTATTGGAATGGATTCGGAAACTCATTCCATTACCAGAAAAAATATCCTGAAGCTTCAGATGCATTCAAAAAAGCTTCTGAGCTTGACAAAGAGAATCATGGCTATCTAAAAAACTACGCAATAGCATTAACCAATCTTGAAAAATATAAGGAAAGCGAAAAGGTTTACAAAAGACTAACAGAATTAGACCATCAAAATGCAAGTTATT
>Ga0208648_1002204_pt1 | contig 14012 bp, 14 predicted proteins | sample AntAceMetag02UKL_FD_184772 | JGI IMG/M metagenome (GOLD analysis project Ga0208648, IMG submission 184772) | Saline lake microbial communities from Ace Lake, Antarctica - Antarctic Ace Lake Metagenome 02UKL (SPAdes) (version 2) | ecosystem: Environmental > Aquatic > Non-marine Saline and...
AGCTGCTTATATTTTTTCATCGGTGCTCCTTTTACTTGGTCGTTTAAGTGGCTTAGATAGTAACGCAGCTCACCACTTAAATTCACCTATAAAAGTTGCACTTCAAACTTGAATCCACCCATCTTAAAGACCAAGATTTTGTTATTAATCAGTTCACCGGGGAACGACAAAATTTTGTTGAAAAAATATTTGAAGCCTGCACAACCAAAAAAACCCGGACTCATGTTGATATTCCAAGCATTGTTGCATCGTACAATGCAGAACGTACACGGATAATTACCGCATTAGAATATTTTAACGAACAAGGTTGGATTGAAATGGATTCTAAAATAGCGGTAGAGGTTTATCAGATAAACAACAAAGATATCAACACAAAAGAGATTGCCGAAAGAATGCACGCATTGTTTGTGGAAAAAGAAAAACATGATATTGATAGAATACACACTATGCTTTTACTTTTTGAAAGTAGCACCTGTTTATCTAAAAATCTTGCCAATTATTTTAATGAAACACTCCCTTTTGAAAAATGTGGCCATTGTTCAGTTTGCACTAAAGGCAAATCTACCATTCAGAAATCCATTACGCTAAAGCCCCTTGAGAATTTTTGCTATTCAGATATTTCAAATGAATTTGAAATAACTACAACAGATCAATTCTCAGTTTTAAATCTAACAAAATTTCTTTGTGGAATTACAACGCCACTTTCTATAAAATTACGGTTAAGAAAGCTGAAATATTTTGGAGTATTTGAAAAATATTCTTTCTCGGAGGTTCGCGGTTGGATTGAGGAGAACTATCAATAAATTAAGCTAATTGAAATTTGGCGGAAGTTAGCGATTAGCACTACTGACCGGATTTCTCTACTTCTGCGTATACAGCTTTTGGGTGAGGCTCAATAGCTATTAAAATTTTATTTTCATTGTTCAAAACTTAGTTTGAGCAACAGCCGAAAAACAATTTATTTTGAAAGAAAATATGATCGAGATTTGTGCAATCGCTTCGGGGAGCAACGGGAACTGTTATTATATTGGAAATGAAAATGAAGCGGTGCTGATTGATGCCGGGATTTCGCATCGTCAGTTTTTGATTCGGATGGATGAGAAACAACTTGATGTTTCGAAAGTAAAAGCAATTTTCATTTCGCATGAACACAGTGACCATGTTCGAGGTGCACGAGTACTCTTTAAAAAGCTCAAAATCCCAATATATTTCACAAAAAAAACGTTGGGAAACATTGACTACAAGAGCAAACCGTTAGAATATAATTTCTTTGAATCCGATATGCCTATTCTCATTGGCGAAATTGAAGTTCATCCCTTCACGAAAAACCACGATGCCATAGAACCTTGCAGCTTCAGAGTGGTAAACAATAATGTTCACGTTGGAGTATTAACCGATATTGGCGAACCTTGCGAAAATGTAATTGGGCATGTTAAACAATGCGATGCGCTTTTTATCGAAGCCAATTACGACGAAAAAATGCTTTGGCAAGGTGCGTATCCAGCTCATTTAAAAAAAAGGGTTGCATCCGATAACGGTCATCTTTCGAATGAGCAGGCATATAAGCTTGTAGCAAATCATTCCAATGGGAACTTAAAATATATCTTTCTTTCACATCTATCGGCCCAAAACAACACACCCGAATTGGCCTTATGCGCATTTGAGCCACTTTCAAAAAAATTTGATGTTCGCGTAACGTATCGCGACGGTGTTTCCGATGTTGTTCGAATTGAATCTAAAAAAGGCTTGCGAGTAAGTGCTTGATATAGTACTTAATAAGGTACTCAATAAGATACCTTGGAGAAATGCCATGAATACCATACCGGCCCGGGAAATTAAGCGCAGGGGTCTTGCCGCCGTTGATGACGTGATCGAGAAGGGTGATGTGCACGTTATCCGCAACGATCAGCCGCAGTACGTGGTGATGAGCGAGGAGCGTTACCAGGCTCTGGTAGCGGCCGAACGGGAAGCTCATTATGCTGGCGTGAAGGAATCGCTCAAGGAGGTCAAAGCAGGCAGGGTTAAAACGTTCAAGACCGCCGGAGAGCTTTTGAAAGCGATTGAAGAAGGGGACGACGAATAGTGTTCAGCATCGTCACCCCGGAGCGCTTCCTGAGGCAGTCTCGCAGGTTTTTCAAGGACCATCCCGATCTCAAGCCCCGATTCGCGCGTCTTATCACCGATCTGCAGAGCGATCCATGTGCGCCGCACCTGAAGCTGCACCCGCTCAAGGGTCGGCTCGAAGGCTGTCATGCAGTCCGTCTCACCTACAGCTATCGCGTTACGCTTACCCTGGCGATTCGCAAAAAAGAGATCGTGCTGCTTGATATCGGAAGCCATGACGAAGTGTATTGTTAGACGTGCAGCGTGGTAAGCCTTTAACTCGATTGTAGACGGTGTGCACGGCGCACCCTACAGGCGGAAAGATAAAATAAAAAAAAGGAGTGGTTATGAAGTATTGGAAATGTATGGTCTGTGGTTATATCCACCAGGGGGATGAGTCGCCTGAAGCATGTCCGCTCTGTAAAGCCACAAAAGATAAATTTGAAGAAATACCAGAGCAAGAGGGTAAAGAAGCAAAACAGGCTCAACCGAATGCAGGGACTGCATCCGTCTCTCAAACCACCGCACCGGGAACCCGGGCAATGGGTGCTTTGGACCGAATTACCGAACTGATGACCAAAGAGAAAGCCCATCCCATTACCGTGCACATGCCCAACGGACTGCTGCCGGTGGTGGTGCTGTTTCTTCTGCTGTCATTTATTTTCGACAGCATGGGATTTGCCCAGGCTTCGTTCTACAATCTCGTCGTGGTGGTGCTGGCCATGCCCATAGTTCTGTTTTCCGGTTATGCCGATTGGCAGTTAAAGTATGGCGGCCAAATGACACCCGTTATCAGACAAAAGATTGCCATGGGAATTATTGTTATCCTGCTGTGCGCGGTACTCGTGGTATGGCGCCTTATGGATGATACGGTTATGACGGCAGGCAATTCTTCCCGGCTCGTTTTCCTGGGCGTACACATCCTTGCCCTGGGAGCGGCAGCATACGCGGGACACCTTGGAGGCAAATTGGTCTTTGGTGACTAGCTGTCTAAGTCCCGCGAAAAGCGGGATGAGTTCTTGACGTCCCCGTGTTTTTGCGTTTCGCGAGGAGAGCCGTAAGCCAAGAAGGCTGGCAGCCATGGCCCTTCGGAGCGAAAAAGAGCGTAGCGGTCAATCGATTTTGATTGACTCAATGAACGTAAAAAAAGTACTTAGAAAAATTTTTCGTACCCTTTCTTTGCTTGTCCAAAGAAGGGGTACCCCCAAGAAAGGACATCCTTGCGTATCGCGGCCTTCGGCTTCCCTCGACGGGCACATGCTAGCGGGAACGATAAGAACTCGCTGCGCTCAGACAGCTTCTCGTTCTGTTCCGCTCTCATGCACCCGTCTCGGCTGCAATACGAGGGATTTAAAACCCAAAACAAAAAACCGAAAATTCTAAAAGATATGCTCGTCCTTTTTTTTGATTCTACGGTTTTAAACCCCGTTGCAGCGTAGCCAAGCGAAGCGTGAGGATACGGATTAAAGCTGGCAGCTATAGCTCTTTGGAGCGAAAAAGAGCGTAGCGGTCAATCGTTTTTGATTGACTCAATGAACGTAAAAAAGTTTTAAAGATGCTTTGTACCAGGTATTAAATAATGTTGAAGAAGTTGAGCGCATATTTACAATCGTTAAACAGCAAACCTACTATTGCTATGCAGCAATTACAGATTGCAAATATTACAATTGATGTTGTTAGAAAAGACATCAAAAATGTTCATTTGAGTGTAAACCCGCCAACAGGCAGTGTGCGAATCTCTGCACCAAGAAGAATGGATCTGGACACCATTCGTTTCTTTGCTGTCTCGAAGCTGAGCTGGATTAAAAAACAACAGACGAAGCTGAAAAATCAAGAGCGAGAAGCCCCGAGGGAATACCTTAACAAAGAAAGTCATTATTTTAAGGGTAAACGCTACCAGCTGAAAGTGGTTGAGCAGAATTCTGCTCCTGCGGTTGTATTAAAGCACACTACGATTGAATTATATATTCGACCTGGCACCTGCAGAGATAGAAAGAAATCCATTTTAGATGAGTGGTACAGACAGCAATTAAAAGAGCTGCTACCTACACTCATTCAAAAATGGGAAAAGAAAATGGGTGTACAGGTCAATGAATTTAGAATTAAAAAAATGAAAACCAGGTGGGGAACGTGCAACATAAAAGCAAAACGTATTTGGTTAAATTTAGAATTAGCGAAGAAACCCGTTGAATGCCTTGAATTTATAGTTGTGCATGAAATGGTTCATCTTTTTGAGAGAAAACATAACGACAGATTCGTTTCTTATATGGATAAATTTATGCCGAGGTGGAAATTCAATAATGAGGTTCTGAATAGAACTCAAGTGTGTCATGAACAATGGAGTTATTGAACAAGGAAGAGATTAATATATTTTTCAGCACTTAAAATCAAAAAAAGATTTTTTGTACCCTTTCTTTGTCTGTCCAAAGAAAGGGTACCCCCACGAAAGGACATCCTGGCGTATCGGGGCCTTCGGCTTCCCTCGACGGGCACATGCTAGCGGGAACGATAAGAACTCGCCCTTGCAGGACTCAGACAGCTTCTCGTCCTAATTCGCTCTCATGCACCCGTCTCGGCTGCAATACGAGGGATTTAAAAACCCAAAATCCGAATCCTTTTAAAGTTGTGGTTTTCTTTATCGTCTTTTGATTGTAAGGTTTCAAAAACACTGGACACCGGTCTTCACCGGTGTGACGATATGTTTAAAAATATCAATCCTAAAGAAGGAGAGGGTATGCTGAAAAAAATACAGATTATAATTCTTGGAGCGGCCGCTATGAGCATGGTGGCAACAACATCGTTCGCTGAAAGTAAAGGCCTTGTGGTCGTGGCGGGTTCAACCGGACGAACCGGACAGTTGGTGGTCAAGCGCCTGAAGGCGGAAGGCTATGAAGTGCGCGCGATGGTTCGAAGCATGGAGAAGGGCAAACGCGTACTTAGCGAAGATATTGCTATGGTCAAGGCCGATGTGACAGAACCAGAGAGCTTGCCACCTCTTTTAGATGGCGCAGATTTTGTGATTTCAGCTATTGGCTCAGGCAAAGCAAGCCCCGAAGTTGTTGACTATGGCGGCAGCATTGCCTTGATCGATGCTGCTAAAACGGCTGGAATAAAGAAGTTTATCATGGTGACGTCAGGCGGCGTGACCTGGCGGTTCCATCCCCTGAACTGGACGGGTGATAATGTTCTCAAATGGAAACGCAAAGCCGAGATTTATTTACGCGCTTCAGGTCTGACCCATGTGATAGTTCGCCCGAACGGTGGTTTGAACGATGATCCTGCCAATACGAATAAAATTACCTTTACACAGACCGATAAATTCGGCGGCAAGATTTCGCGCGATGATGTGGCGGTTGTGTGTGTGAAGGCCCTTGGGTATAAAGAGGCCGATAATAAGACCTTTGAAATCCAAAAAGACAATGATGGGTTAGAAGTTAAGGATGTGGATTGGGCTAAGACCTTTGGTGCTATGGTGGTGCAGTCTGATAATTTTTAAATCTTGACCAGGTGATTCAAGATTCTTTTTGTACCCTTTCTTTGCTTGTCCAAAGAAAGGGTACAAAATCGTTTTGATTTACATTAAAGCTTTTGCGCGTGTTCATGCGCTCGTATGGATGCTGCTTTGGTGATACCCCGCAGCAGTGCCTTGAATACCAGAATGTGCAGCGGATAGATACCGTACCAATACAGCAGCCCCGAGACTCCCAGGGGATCGAAAATTGCGGTTTGTGTGATTCGGGATCCTGTGGGAATTTCCTCTATATCAAACTGCAGCCATCCGCGCCCGGGCAGCTTCATCTCGGCAGCCAGCCGCAGCATGCGACCGGGTTCAACCGCCTCAACACGCCAGAAATCAACAACCTCGCCCGGGTTGAGGCAGCCGGGGCGGGGTCGGCCACGCCGGTGTCCAACTCCGCCAAGCAATTGGTCAAACAAGCCGCGCAGCTTCCATAAAAAATTGTAACGGTGCCAGCCGTACGTGCCGCCAAGACAGCGAATCAGGCTGAATGCCCCGGATGGAGGCAGCGGCAGCTCTGCCTGCATCGGAAAAACGATTCTTGTACCGAATTTTATGCCGCCATAGTGATGCTCTTTTACTGCAGCACCAAGGGCATCAGACCAATGCGTGGCAGCATATTCCCGGTCTTCGTTTGCGATGGCTCGCTCAAGTGCCTGACGTATGCCCATCGGCCGGATAGTAAAATCAGTACGTGCTCTTTTGTCCTGAACCGTGGTTTCGTTGCGCACGCCTTCAATTAAGTGACGACCAATTTTGTAGTACAGCGGGGTGACCACTGTCAGCCACAGACTTGAAAGGTGTGGGGTCAGCAGCGGCGCGGGTATGATCAGGCGGCGTAATTTCCTGATAGCAGCATATTCACGCATGATGCCCTCGTATGACACCTTGTCGGCTCCTCCGATTTCATACATCCGGCTCTCATTAAGGGGCAGGTCCAGGGCAGAGAGCAGGTAGGCCACGACATCATCAATCGAGATAGGCTGCGCAAGCGTACGCACCCAGCGAGGCGTGATCATGATTGGCAGTTTCTGCACCATGGTTCGCACCATCTCGAAGGACAGGCTGCCGGAGCCGATGATAATGGAGGCACGAAACTCAACTGTCGGCACAGAGCCTGCTCTCAGGACACTTCCGACCTCCTGCCGGCTTGCCAGGTGTTTTGAAAGGCCCTGACCGCTGCCAAGACCGCCAAGGTAGATGATCTTCTTCACATCAGCTCTAGCCGCTGCAGCGGCGAACGATTCTGCTCCGCGTCGATCCTGCTCGGCATAGGATGTTTTGCTGCCCAGAGCATGCACAAGGTAGTATGCGGTGTGGATGCCGGCAAGCGCGGGTTCAAGGCTTGCCGTTTCGAGCACGTCGCCCTTAATAACTTCAGTTTCTGGCGCGCAGCGGTGGTGAAGGTGTTCGGGCCTACGGGCAAGGCAGCGAACAGCGAAGCCGCGTTTTTCGAGCTCGGGCAGGAGCCTGCCGCCGACATAGCCGGTTGCGCCGGTTAGCAGTATGGTCCGGTTGTTGTGGGTTTCGCTTGACATCACAATACTCCTAGGTGTTTTGTTTTGAGAATTCGGGAAGAGCTGCCTTGTGGCTGCAAAAATTTTAGCCATATTTTTTGTTTGGCGTTAAATAATTATACCCTGATCAAAATCAGGCGAGCACTGTTTTTTGACTTGCATTCATCCTTGATGAGGTCTATTAACTTTTATAGACACAACACAGTTATGTTTCAAGGGGGGAAGGGCAATGTCTGAGCAAAAATGCAAGGGTGAACACAAATATCATATATGCGAATTAGCCAAAGAAAAAAAATTCAGACAGATAAAGATGCTTATGCTAAACTCGCACTATCTCTGTGAGAACTGCGGGCGTGCATCTGACAAGAGTGAGAATCTCTGCAACCCGATGCATATCAATGAGATCGGGTTGATGTAGAGCCTTTTTGCACCCCTTCTTTGCTTGTCCAAAGGGCTGTAGCTGTCAGGCGTTAGCCTGACTCAAAGTACCACAAGAAAAATTCTTGCTCGTTTCAAAAAAACGAGCCCAAGAAAGGACAGCGCTGCGTATCGCGGCCTTCGGCTGCCCTCGACGGGCACCTGCTAGCGGGAACGATAAGAACTCGCCCTTGCAGGGTTCAAACAGCTTCTTGTCTTATATCCGCTCTCATGCACCCGCCTTGGTTGCGCTACGAGGGGACTTCAAAACCATACAAGCAAACAAACAGAAAACTGTAAGACAAATATACAAAATAAGAATTGTTTCTGGCTGACTAGATAAAAAGCTGTAGCTGTTTTTGCGTTGACTCTTATAAAGTCTCATTGTAGTTTGCAGTTTAGGTTTAAGATTTTAAAACCCGTTGCAGCGCAGCCGAGCGAGGGGTGAGAATACGGATTAAGGGTGGCAAGCTGTCTAAGTCCCGCGAAAAGCGGGATGAGTTCTTGACGCCCCCGTGTTCTTGCGTTTCGCGAGGAGAGCCGTAGGCCAAGCTGCTGGGCGTCTTTGAGTCCACCCTTTCAGGCTTGACCGCTACGCACTTTGGTTGTTGAGCCAGCCAAGTAGGCTGGCAGCCATGGTCCTTTGGAGCGCGCAAAGAAATGAACAAGAAGTTTTAAAATATCTTTTCTCAGACCTATATTTAAATAAAACAAGGAGGCCCCATGCTCTACCGCACCATGCCAAAAAACGGCGACAAGCTTTCCATCCTTGGATTCGGCGCCATGCGCCTGCCATCTAAAAAAGGTAAGATCGATGAGCCGCGCGCGATGGCCCAGATCCGCATGACAATCGACAATGGTGTCAACTATGTTGACGGGGCCATGCCGTATCATGCCGGGGCCTGTGAACCCTTCCTGGGCAGGGCCCTTGGTGATGGTTACCGCGAGAAGGTTAAAATTGCCACCAAGCTTCCGCACTGGGATGTTAAAACGCGTGAGGATATGGATGCGCTTCTTAATGTGCAGTTGGAAAATTTCAAGACTGACCATATCGACTACTATCTTTTACACCAGCTTAACCTTGCTGATTGGCAGCGTCTAATCGACATCGGCATAGTTGATTTTCTCGATAAGGCAAAGGCCGATGGCAAAATCATCAATGCCGGTTTTTCTTTCCACAGTAGCTTAGAGGATTTTATCGCTCTGGTCGACGCTTATGACTGGGACTTTTGCCAGATTCAGTACAACTACCTGGACGTGAAACACCAGGCCGGTACCCGGGGTCTGCAGTATGCTGCCTCTAAAGGTCTTGGCGTAATTGTGATGGAACCCCTACGGGGTGGGAATCTTGCAAAGATGCCGCCTGCCATCAAGGAGATATTTGAAGAAGCTGAGCATAGGCGCAACGCGGTTGAGTGGGCTTTGCGCTGGGTGTGGAACCATCCAGAGGTGATTTGCGTTCTTTCGGGCATGAACGAAGAGGCTCACATTGAGGAGAACCTGCGCATTGCTGATGAGGCCTTGCCTAACTCACTGACCACCACTGAGCTTGAGATTGTCAGTTGTGCTGAGCAGGAGTATCGAGGGCTGATGAAGGTCGGGTGCACAGGATGCCGTTACTGCATGCCGTGCCCGGCAGGCGTTTTGATCCCGGAATGTTTTGATGCCTATAATTCCGAGTTGTGGGGCAATAAGATGGAGGGGTTGTTCCGCTATTTGTTTATGGTTGCAAGGCCGCTGGGGGATCATGGAGACGGATTTGCGTCGCGCTGCACAGAGTGCGGTGAATGCGAGGATAAATGCCCCCAGAACCTTGAAATTCGCAAGCATTTAAAAGAAGTCTCCAGCAAGTTTGAGGGGATTAAGCTTAAGGTGCTGGTAAAGCTCATGAAGTTTCTTATGTTCTTTAAGAGAAGGAAGAATTTGAAGCGGGGCAGGGCGATGCAGAAGTAGGTCGAATGTTGCTTTAAATCAGCACACGACCTACTTATAAAACTAGAAGAATAACTTCTTGTTCATTTCTTTGCTCGCTCCAAAGGGCCATGGCTGCCAGCCTACTTGGCTGGCTCAACAACCAAAGTGCGTAGCGGTCAAGCCTGAAAGGGTGGACTCAAAGGCGCCCAGCAGCTTGGCCTTCGGCTCTCCTCGCGAAACGCAAGAACTCATCCCGCTTTTCGCGGGACTTAGACAGCTTGCCACCCTTAATCCGTATTCGCACGCTTCGCTCGGCTACGCTGCAATGGGTTTTAAAACCTTAGATTCTAAAAAACAGAACATTTCCTTTAGAACGATTTGGTTTTTGTTTCGGGTTTCAAATCCCTCGGAGGGTAGTCGTAGACCGCGAAACGCCAGGATGTCCTTTCTTGGGGGTACCCCTTCTTTGGACAAGCAAAGAAAGGGTACAAAATCAGTTTCTTTTAAAAAATACTGTAGAGATCAATCCCATAAGATTGACTCAATGAACAAAAAATTTAGCTTTGGTTCGAAACTCCTAAAACCATTGACACTCATCGGTGGCGTTACTATACTGCTCTTATATTGCTATCAAAATTCAATATGTTGTGGAGAATTTTTATGAGTTCAAATGAACAAACAAAGCAGTTTTACTTGAAGCATCTGGAAGGCGCCGCAGAGGAGGGCACACAATTGCAGGCCCCGTGTCCGTTTTGCGCAGCGGCTAAAAAAGCCGAACCCGGAAAACTCGTAGTTGATCTTGATCCGAAGAGTTTTTTCTATGGCTATTTTCGGTGCACCAGCCGCTGCACACCTGGCGGGTTCCCCCTGTACTTTGCAAAGATGCGCGGCATTGACTACAACCAGGTACCCGACTATGACCCCGACCGGAATCCCTATGTGCGTAGTATTGTATTTCCGGCTAAGAATCAGAATAGTGAATCAAAAAAATTCCATAAACTGCTTACAAAAAACCAGTTTGAGTTCTTTGCATCGTTTGGTGTGACCACGCCAACGCTTGACGAGATGCAAATTGGGTTTAACGGCCGCTACCTGATTTACCCCTATTTCCTTGAAAACGGAAACTGTTACGCCACACGCTGTGTACTGCCTGCAAATGAAGTCGATACCTTCTGGGCCGGCGACGAAAATTTTTACGGGTTGGAATATCAGATTTTCAATGCTGAGGAAATTGACCGCTGTGAAAACGGTAGTCTGATAATTACCGACAGTGAGTGTCATTTACTCATTCTGAAGCAGTTGGGTTATCCCGTTATTGCTGTTCCGGATATCCCTGCGCTTGAGGCCCTTGACCCCGAGCGCTTTGCCTACATTAAGGACGTATTGATACTTCTGACCAATTCCCCTGAAGCGCAGTCTGCAGCCAGAACCCTTGCAACCCAACTCGGTTTCAAGGTCAGGATTATCAAATGGTCGGCCGACAAAAAACGAGACTACAATCTGCTGAACCTCTATGATGAAACAGGCGATGGCTTTGCCGCTGAAATTGAGCGCATGATCCAGACATCGAAGTCATTTTCTCCTTTTTCTTCTCCAGAGCGTGAGCATAAGGAGTTCATGGCCGTGCTTGAAAAAAATGTCGGCCGCGAAATTCTGGGTGTGCCGACAGGTTTTGAAAAAATGGACAACGCCATGAACGGTATTCGCGGCATCAACATCATGGGTGGCCAGCCCAAGGCCGGAAAGTCGTGCTTCTTCATGCAGGTTTCAACCGAGGCTGCCAAGCGCGGCATGCCGGTAATTTATTATGATTTTGAAAACGGGCGCGAAAAAACATACATGCGCACCCTGTGCCGCCTGAGTCAGTTGAGCGAGGAACAATTGCGTCAACCTGAACTGCCTCCTGAGGAAGCTGAGCGCCTCAGCCGCACCAGGGAAGAGATGAAAAACCTGATGAACTATTTTCGGGTTGTTACGGACCGTAAGTTGAGCCCGGATGTGATGCGTCGCCAGATTAATTTTATCAAGCATGAAACGCGTCTTGACCAGTGCCTTGTGGTCATCGATAGCCTGCACAAGCTTCCTTTTAAAAATCTGTCCGAGCGCCGCACCGGTATTGATGAGTGGCTGCGCATTATGGAATCAATCCGTGATGAACAGAATGTTTCATTCCTGGTCATATCTGAGCTTTCACGGGCAGGAGAGGGTGGCTACAATCGTACGCCTGATCTGGGTTCATTTAAGGAATCTGGAGACATTGAGTACAGTGCCGATAATGCCCTTATTCTGCAGCCTAACTGGGATTTGCTCGACCCCCTGTCATCAGGGGTGCGCGAAAGTAGTTTATGGCTGGTTGCCAGCCGTGAAAGCAGTCCTGGTAAAATTGCTGACTATGCTCTTGATTTCCCCTACTGGGGATTTAAGGAGCAATAGAACTTTGTACCCGGAGGGTACACACATTCAACAGAACCAAGATGAAGATTTTATAATTTACGTTTATTGAGTCACTCCCTAAGGAGAAATAAAAGCTTTTTGTACCCTTTCTTTGCTTGTCCAAAGAAACGGTACCTCCAAGAAAAGACATCCTGGCGTATCGCGGCCTACGGCTGCCCTCATCGAGCACATGCTAGCGGGAACGAGAAGAACTCGCTTCGCTCAGACAGCTTCTCGTCCTGGTCCGCTCTCATGCACCCGACTCGGCTGCAATACGAGGGAAAAAATCTAAAAACAACAAACCGAAAATATCTAAAAGGTATGTTCGTCTGTTTTTTTTCTAGGGTTTTAAAACCCGTTGCAGCGCAGCCGAGCGAAGCGAATGAATACGGATTAAGGGTGGCAAGCTGTCTAAGTCTCGCGAAAAGCGGGATGAGTTCTTGACGCCCCCGTGTTCTTGCGTTTCGCGAGGAGAGCCGAAGGCCAAGCTGCTGGGCGTTTTTTCTTTGGTTCGTTGAGTCAGCCCATTTGGGCTGACAGCTATAGCCCTTTGGAGCGACAAAGAGCGTAGCGGTCAATCGATTTTGATTGACTCAATGAACGAAAAAAATAGAACCGTACTGAATTCTGTCACTACAGGTACTCAGTGGATGAATAAAAACCTCTTCATTCTAATTCTCACCCTCTGTATGTTCGGCTTTGTGCCTGAAGGACAGGCACGATGCTGGAAAGGCACCGTTGTCAAGGTCGTTGATAGCAACACCCTGCTGGTTCAACGTAAACAGACACGCGTCAGGGTTCGACTCTATGGTATTGATGCGCCAGCAGCCGGTCAGCCTTACGCATCTGAGGCAAAAAACCATCTTCAGGATTTGGTGCTAAATAATGAAGCTACCGTCTGCCCTAAAAAGACACAGGGTGGTAACGCGTTTGAAGTCCACGTGCTCATAGGATTCATGAAAAATGTTAATCGTGAAATGGTGGGCAAGGGCTTCGCACGGAGCATGGTTGATGGTTACAAAAACCTGGAGAAGAGCGCTCGTAAAAAACATCTGGGACTTTGGTCTCAGAATACGTCTGTGCAACAAAAACAGACCACCCAAAATGCTGCGGCACCCCATCAGGGTAAAAACCAAGACTTTGTTCATACTGATAAACAGTTTAAAAAACCTTCATCCGGCGGATTGAGTGTTTACAAGGTCACTGGTGCGCCGCAACCAGTGCAGGCAAGCGATAATAACACATACTACGAGGACCTTGTCACCGCACAGCGGCAGGCAGAACTTGAAGCTTTGCGCGAAAAGGAACAGCAGCGCGCGAGCGATGATAGCCTGAGCCTAACGGATATCGACCATTTCACGATCCGCACATATTTTCATGAACCCGATTATGAATTTGGTGGTGGCCTTGAAATCAAATTTGAGTACTCGAGTAAGGCATTAGGGCGCTGGGTCTATTGGGATGATGGCGATGTGAACTGTGAATGCCGGGTGACAGGGCATTTCAGTGAAGGAACAAACACAAGCATTGCCAGAACAAATGACATACTGAGCTCTTACACGGATCGTGTGTACATAAATATTCCCTATACATATTTTGAGGATTCTTTCATTGATCTTAACAGCTGTACTGTTGAATGCAGGATTTCCGCCGGTATTTTTGACTTGAGGGCTTCGGATAAAGTCTACTTGCAATTTACCTATAGACCCTGGTATAAGCAACGCCTTCAGCAGTATTAAACTGTAATCTTCAGGTACGGACATACCCTATTCAACTACGATATGAGCTGATTGACTGCAAATTGTGCATCAATCTTTTTTTTTACCTATCATACTGCCATTCTAAAAACATCCAATGTGTTGTTAATCCCGCCGATAAAGCAGGTACAGAAAAATAACAATTTACTTTGCGAAAAAATCTTTTTACTGTATTGACCTTTGAACACCTTGATTAAATTTATTTATTACTATATAATTTTAGCATACGCGGATTCAAGTTCGAAGTGCAACAGCTAATGGTGTTTTGGTGTAGCGTTTTTTCACCCCGAAGAATACTTCATACGGGGATCTAAATCCAAGCACTTTTCTAGGGCGATGGTTGAGACGATCTGT
>Ga0208648_1002207_pt1 | contig 13998 bp, 14 predicted proteins | sample AntAceMetag02UKL_FD_184772 | JGI IMG/M metagenome (GOLD analysis project Ga0208648, IMG submission 184772) | Saline lake microbial communities from Ace Lake, Antarctica - Antarctic Ace Lake Metagenome 02UKL (SPAdes) (version 2) | ecosystem: Environmental > Aquatic > Non-marine Saline and...
AGCTAAGTCAGCTGAGGGTAGTCACCCCTGCTGGAAAATTACTCCAGCTTGAGGTCGGAGATTCGCCCCTCAAATAGAAAAGTGTCCAAAAATCGGGGGGCAAAATCACCCCTCGTAACGAGGTCTGAAGTCACGGAAAACAGGCAATTGTTGAGTTGATACCGGTTCCATCAGAGAAACGTTATGATATTAAAGTGAGATCAGGTGTATCTTCTGAAGAAATGGCATCAGCCGCAACAGGGACACTTCGGTCGGACGGTCGAGGGCAGGATCCTTATCTTTTTCATACCGTTGATGGTCGGGATTACCAGACGAAGATTTCCACACTGCGTGGGGACTACCGTGCTAAGGATGGCTCCATTGGCAACGCTCTTCGTCTATGGAAAAAATCAGATTATAAACCGCGCCCCAAAGATATTTTCCAGGAACGCCTCTATGCCATCCATTGGATGAAACCGAAAAAGACCGGAAAAAAATTTGACTACAAATTCACAGAAATCTCTCAGGACGACTTGCAACGGGAACGTATTGTCGAAGAGTTTGTGGCCAAACACTTTTCCGAGTGGCAGGCCAAGGCCTGGATTCCGGACATGCGCATTGAGCCCGGCGACAAGACCGACGAGCCTATCCGAACCCGCGGTTGGACGCATTGGCACCACCTTTTCCCGGCGCGTCATTTAATGCTTCTCGGATTGATCCGTAAGTTTGGTAGTAACACTAATGGTCTTTTAATGCTTTCGCGCATATTGAATTACTCTGGCAAACTTTGAATTTGGTCGACATCCAAGGCTGGTTCAAGTAGACCGGGGGGAGGCGGCAGAACGGGTGGAGGCAGTGATAACCCTGTCAATGTATTCTACAACCAGGCTTTGAATACGCTTTTTAATTATGGTGTCCGAGGTGCCTTACCGCTTCTGGAAATGTTTAACCTTAAGTTATCGCCGTCACCTTATTCAGGAATCTTTAACGTCTTTTGTCAATCTGCAAATGATACTGAGCACGAAAGTGACATTTACGTCACCGACCCCCCATACGGCGACGCTGTAAAATACGAGGAAATCCTCGAGTTTTTCATCGCCTGGCTGCGCAAGAACCTGCCCCCCGAGTTCGCCGACTGGGTGTGGGACAGCCGCCGTTCACTGGCTATTAAGGGCGAGGGCGAGGACTTCCGCCGGGGCATGGTAGAGCGGCTTATACACGTATGACCGAATGCATGCCTGACAATGGCATCCAGATCATTATGTTTACCCATCAGTCCGGCTCTATCTGGACTGATATGACCAATATCGTGTGGGCCTCCGGTCTTCGGGTCACCGCTGCTTGGTACGTGGCCACCGAAACAGATAGTGCTTTACGGGCGGGCAGCTATGTCAAGGGCACCGTGCTGCTTGTATGCCGAAAGCGTATGGGCACCCTAAAGACTACCCGCGATGACCTCGCATGGGAGATTAAGGAAGAGGTGGAATCACAGATACAGGCGCTGACCGGTCTTAATCAAGAGGCCAAAGGCCTTTACCGCGATGAGAATGTCTTCGAAGATGCCGATATCCAGATGGCTGGTTACGCAGCAGCGCTACGCGTGCTTACCCGTTACGCCGTGATAGACGGCCGCGACATGACTACCGAGGTGATCCGACCGCGGGTCAAGGGTGAGACTACCTTTGTGGACGGCCTCATCGCCTTTGCCGTGGACACCGCCAACCAGTGCCTCGTGCCCCAGGGCATCCCAAAGGGTCATTGGGACAGGCTCAGCGGCGCAGAACGATTCTATCTTAAAATGATCGACATGGAAGCCCGGGGCGCCAAGACCCTGGACAACTACCAGAACTTTGCCAAGGCCTTCAAGGTGCGCGACTTTCAGGCTTTCATGGCCAGCAAGAGAGCCAATAAGGCCCGGCTGAAGAGCGCGGTGGAGTTCGGCCGGACCGAGATGGGCGAAAGCTCGGAGCTGTACCAGTCGGTACTGCGGGCCGTGCTCTACGCCGTCATGGAACTTACCAAAGACATTGACGGCAGTGAAGTTCTGTCCCATTTGACCATAAATATCCCTGATTACTACGGCGATATGACTCAGCGGGAGTTGGCAGTGGATCTGGCCGACTACCTCGCCAAACATCTCGAAGAACTGCGGCCGGAAGAGGCCGGCTCCGCAAGGGTGCTCAGGGAACTGGTCAAAAGTCAGAGATTGGGATAAGAGAGGATTGCATGACAACACCACCGTCCCAACCAAAAGTCTACCATATTACCCATGTCGACAATCTCGCCTCTATTGTGGATGCTGGCTGGATTGAATCGGATGGTCGGCGTGTTAGACAGGGTAGCGGTCAGACATCAATTGGCATGAGCGAAATCAAACGGCGCCGATTGTACGATATAGCAGTTTCGTGCCATTTAGGCACCATGGTTGGCGAATATGTGCCGTTCTATTTTTGTCCTCGCTCCATCATGCTTTATATTCTTTATATGGGCAATCATTCTGATCTAACTTATCTTGGTGGACAAGAGCCGGTTTTGCATCTGCAAGTAGATATGGAAGTGGCCATCAACTGGGCGGATTAACATGGTGTGCGTTGGGCCTTCTCCGACCGGAACGCTGGAGGGTACCTTGCCGATTTTTATAATAGCCGCAATGAGCTGGATAAGATAGACTGGAAAGCAGTCAATGAAACTGACTTTCGTCCGCCACTGGTCAAAGAAGGTAAGCAGGCTGAATTCTTGATCAATGACACCTGCCCCTGGCATCTGGTGGAAAAAATCGGGGTCTTAAATGAGAATATACGCGATCAAGTAAACGGCATTCTTCGAAATGCTCAGCATAAACCTGTCGTGAAAATCGAAAGAACATGGTATTATTAAACATGGAAGGAGGTACTCATGATTGAATTGACACAAGGCGACATACTGCAGGCTGATGCCGAGGCACTGGTGAACACCGTGAACTGCGTCGGGGTTATGGGCCGGGGAATTGCCCTCCAGTTCAAGAAGAGATTTCCTGACAATTTCAAGTATTATAAGGCAGTATGCGACAAAAAGGAACTGCAGCCGGGCAAGATGTTCATTAATGATCTTAACCAACTATACAACCCCCGTTATGTGATCAACTTTCCCACCAAACGCCATTGGAAAGGCAAAAGCCGGATGGAGGACATCGAGTCCGGATTGCAGGCCCTTGTGGTAGAGGTGCGCAAAAGAGACATCCAATCCATTGCCATCCCCCCACTCGGCTGCGGTCTTGGCGGCTTGCGCTGGGCGGATGTCCGGGCCAAAATAGAAGAGGCCTTCCAGGATCTGACTGAGGTGAGGGTTCTCCTCTATGAACCTAAAGGGGCGCCTCCTGCCGAAAAAATGGTTCATTCTAAGAAAGTCCCGGATCTGACTGTCGGACGGGCTGCGCTGCTCGTTTTGATGCGCCGTTATCTTGCGGCGGTCATGGACCCTTTTGTGACACTTCTGGAGATCCACAAATTGATGTATTTTATGCAAGAGGCGGGAGAAGGGTTGAAACTTCGGTACCATAAGGGAATCTACGGACCGTATGCACAAAACCTGCGGCATGTGTTGAGCATTATGGAAGGACACTTCATAACCGGGTACGGTGACGCAGAGGACAACCCGGAACGGGAGATCAACCTGCTCCCCGAGGTCCTTCCTCAGGCAGAGGGTTTTCTTGAAGATCATCCTTCCACCCGGAAACACTTTCAAAGGGTCGTGGATCTCATTTCCGGCTTTGAAACACCATTCGGCATGGAACTTCTGTCTACTGTCCACTGGGTCGCAAACCGCGAAGAGGCCACAACAGCAGACCAGGCGGTCAGCAAAACCTATAGTTGGAATGACCGCAAGCGAATGTTTCAGGAAAAGCATATCAGGCTCGCCTGGGACATCCTTGAACGAAAAGGATGGATACAACACCCACAGACGGTATGACCACTATCAACCGCTTCTCATCACGCCGCCAGAGACTCGACCATGCATTTCTCGCTGATCGGCTTCGGGGGGCAAGATCCTATAAGCGCATCGCCGGCTATTTCCGCAGCTCAATCTTCGAACTGGTAGGCGAAGAGATCGCTTCTATCCCCAAGGTACAGATTGTCTGTAACAGCGAGCTTGACGTGGCCGATGTGACCGTGTCGAAGCATGTCCGCGAAACTGCACTCAAGGAACGTTGGAATGAGGCACCTGCCGAGGTTGAGGCGCTGCTCCACCGGGATCGCTACCGGCAACTGCATGATCTCTTGACCAGCGGGCGGGTCGAGATACGGGTAGTGCCGAAAGACCGCGTTTTTATCCATGGCAAGGCTGGAGTTATTGAAGCCGCTGACGGTGTAAAGACCTGCTTCCTCGGTTCCATCAACGAGACCAAGAGCGCCTTTGCCCAGAACTACGAGATCCTTTGGGAGGACCCGTCATCCGACGGCGTCACTTGGGTTGAAGAGGAGTTCGACGCCCTATGGCATGACGCCTACCCCCTGCCCGATGCCATTGTTGAAGAGATCAAGCGCATCGCCGACCGAGTGGAAATCCGCTTTGATGAGGCAAAAGCATCTGAACTGCCTGCCGCCGCCCTGGCCGAAAGCCCAATCTACCGTGGTGGTGAACAGCTCCAGCCATGGCAGCGCTCCTTTGTTACCATGTTCTTGCAGCATCGGGAGACTTACGGCCAAGCGCGTCTGCTGTTAGCTGACGAGGTGGGCGTGGGCAAGACATTGTCACTTGGCGCAAGCGCCATGATCTCGGCCCTTCTTGGAGACGGTCCGGTGCTGATTCTCTGCCCATCGACGCTGACGGTGCAATGGCAGGTGGAATTGTACGACAAGCTCGGCATCCCGAGCGCGGTCTGGTCATCCAACAAAAAGGTTTGGTTCGATCCCAAAGGGCATGTCATCAAGACGCGCGGCGCTGAGGACATCACCCGCTACCCGTTGCGTATTGCTATTGTTTCCACCGGCCTGATTTTTCACGACTCAAATGAACGTCAATATTTGCTCGAACGTAAATACGGAACGGTGGTTCTTGACGAGGCTCATAAGGCCCGCAGGCGTGGCGGTCTCGGCAAGAGAAAGGGCGAAGCGAACAACCTGCTTGATTTCATGCTAAAAATCGGGCCTCGAACAAAGAACCTGTTACTTGGCACGGCAACCCCCATCCAGACTGAAGTCCACGAGTTGTGGGACCTGCTGCGTATCATTAATGCCGGTGCGGATTTTGTTCTCGGCCGTGAATTTTATAGCCGGTGGGCCAACTATGAAAAAGCGCTGCCAGTGGTGAAGGGCGATGAAACGCCTTTGGAAGAAAAAGATGCCTGGGAATGGCTGCGCAATCCATTGCCGCCTGCAGACGAAAATGCTCTTTTTGCAACATTGCGTCTGCAACTGGGGATGCCTGAACAGATTTTTTATTCAGATCAAGGTTTTGGATCGCTGGGCTTTCTTGAACAACAGGCGGTTGGTCAAGCCCTGGAGCCAGAATTTTTGGCGGAAAATAACCCCATCATTCGCCATACGGTTCTGCGACGCAGACAAACCCTGGAAGATGCCGGCCTTTTGGAGAAGGTTGGCGTGAATATCCACCCCAATCCGGATGCGCCTGCCATTGCTTACGCCGGTGTGGGGTTCGACGGCCTGGGGCTTCTGACAAACCTGCCATTTGATCTTGCCTACCAGGCAGCAGAATCGTTTACCACGGCGTTGCAAAAACGGACCAAAGCTGCAGGATTCATGAAGACCCTGCTTCTTCAACGGATCTGTTCCAGTTTTGCATCCGGCAGGGCAACAGCCGAGAGAATGCTACGAAGAGAGGTTTTTGAGGAAGAAGATCAGGCACAGCTGATGGAAGAGGCAATGAGCGTGCTTACAAATGAAGAAGCCGAATACCTTCATACTATCGTTGAGGAGTTGTCACGCCCGGAAGCACGTGATCCAAAGCTTAATGCAGTGAAACATTTCCTGACATCGTATCCCAGTGAAGGAAAAACCTGGCTTGAGCACGGCTGCATCATTTTCAGCCAATATTACGATACCGCATACTCGCTTGGTGCGGCGGTGGCAAAATCTCTCACAGGCGAAGTTGTCGGTGTTTATGCAGGAACAGGCAAAAGCGGGTTATTCCGAGGAGAGGATTTCGCTTCCGTAGAGCGTGAAGAGATCAAGAGCGCTGTCAAGAAACGGAAGATCCGGCTGGTTGTGGCAACCGATGCTGCCTGCGAAGGATTGAACCTGCAGACACTTGGTACACTCATCAACGTGGATTTGCCCTGGAACCCATCGCGGCTGGAACAACGGTTGGGGCGTATCAAACGTTTCGGCCAGGCCCGGCGTAGCGTGGATATGCTTAATCTGGTCTATCATGAGACACAGGACGAAAAGGTGTACAGGGTCCTATCACGCAGAATGAAAGACCGGTACGATCTTTTCGGCGGTCTTCCGGACACGATTGAGGATGATTGGATTGAAAGTGTAGAGAAACTCGAAGAGATGATGGACGAATACATACATCTTCGGCAGCAGGCACGTGACGTCTTTGAGATGCGATACCAAACGACAATCGATCCGGACCGGGATCGTTGGGAACTCTGTTCCAGGGTTCTGGCGAGAAGGGACGTTGTTGATCGACTTTCGGTTCCCTGGTAAGGTGCCACTGCCTGAGATGTTTCAGCCTGGATAACAAGTAAGCGGCAGATGAAAGACAACATGGATACTGGTGAGGGCGGCTGAGTTTGAACTGGGGACATCCAGATGGTATCTCAGAACTTCAACCAGTTGAGAGATCTTGACAGAAACCAAACATATCATCAAGTTCAAAACCCTGTAATATCATCAAGTTGAGGAAAGTGAGTGACCCTGGGATATCTGATTCCATACCTGAAATGTGTGATTGTCATTCAGATTCCGTATTAATCTCTATTTTTAATCTGTTTGAGAGAATCTTGTTTACTGCTTTTAAATGTACCTGAATAAGTCTCGGTCCTTTTTCTCCTGTAAAAGACCTTTATCCTCTTTGAATTTTTCGGCGAGCTCAGTCAATCGAGTAGTGGACTTTCCAAAACGCTTGGAAAACACCCAGCCTTCACGATAACCGGAAGCTTTATTGAAACGAGAGACGTGATCAATGAGGCCCAAACGCCTCATCTTGGCCCGCACGGTCTCCAGCACACGCTTGGAAAACCCATGTTCCGCATACAAACCATCCAAACTGCCCAAAAACCCCCGTGGAGCATACTTCAAACCCAGGAAAACAGCCAAGAATACCCTCTGATGGGTCTTGTTCCCTGGGAAGAGGAGCCTGGCTAAATCATCCAAATCTGTAATTCTGGAGATGCTGTTATGACTAAATTCTATCTTCGTGCTCACCATATTCCCGCAACCGCCTGAGCCGTTCCCTATTCTCCTCACGTCTTAACCTCTCAAATTCAGCAAGCGCAGTGAATTTCAGCCAAAAAGTCTTACTCTCCATCATCAATCACCGTATTTTACACTTCCCCCCGGCCTTTCTGGGCAAAGTAAGCCCAAAAAGGCAAGGCATGCGGGTCAAGCCCATGTTAAAAAATTACTATACTGAAATATGAAGGGATGCGCCAAAGCGTGATCCCACCAAAAACCATGCGATTCCGTGAAGTCTGTGCTCGCAAGGGTTGATTCATGAGCGGACAAGGGTGGAAAAGAGGTTTCTCGACGGGAGCCCAATTACAGCATTTAGGAGGGCGAAAGCCTTTACAAACCGGAAGGCTTAACTTGAAAGGATTTAGGGGCCTGTTACCGACGACAAAACCTGATTTTGTAATGATAAGGGGATTTTCAAACGACTACACAGCCAGACACTAGCCCCATATTAAGCAGCCCTTCCGACCACATGGAGGGAAAGCTGACCGGCTCCTTATCACCATCAGCACTCAACGATTCTTGCCAAACTCCTTGTGTATAGCAACTCTCTCCTTTGCAATCTCCAAAGCCCACTTCCTCAAATACGTTCCGAATGAAGACTCGATAAAAAAAATGGTCTCATAAGCGCTCACATAAACCTCGTTGAACAAACGATTGAACCGCCAGCGAACACCCTGCCTCGACATGCCAAACTCCCGCTCAATCACATCACCATAGTTTTTCCTCAACACCAAACGCTTCAGCACATCACGCTTCATCTCAACAGAGAGCTCCTTCTCACTCATCAGCCTCCTAAGCCTCTCCAAAAACTCCCTATCCTTAACAGTCAACTTCATTTATGCCTCGCCCATTTTTTTGGCACTCGCTGGATAAAAATATCATCACCATCCTGGGAAAGCTCAACCTCCCGTTCATGATCCAAATACACGAGCGTCACAAACCTAAAAGCTCTGTCACTTCGCGAGTCTGCAACAAGCGGATGGATATCTGAGAACAACACCCCATCCCACGACAGCACACTTAAGATGTGGTCCCGATATCTCGACATGTTAAATGGTTGCTTAAGCTCCACCCAAAAATCATGCGCTACAGACTCGTTAACAAACGCATCTAAATTTTCCAATAAACCAGGTACAGACTCCAGATCTAAACTGCCATCAAAGACCAAATCCTCACTCCTCGCCTTAGTCAACAACCTCGCAATCTCCAACCGCTTCTTCCTCGCTCTTTCGCGGTATTCCCTCATAGCATCTCTAAAATACTCCCTGTCAAAAACCCTCCCATCAAACAGGAACTTCGACCGCACAGTATTCCAACAAGAACCGCAATAATAATGGAACCTTCGCTTAACAAGTCTCGCGCAGCAACACCCGCTTTGCTCAAACTCCAAAGAGGCGTCAAAAACATGGCCAGTAGCACAGCGGGCCAAACCATCGCCGCCCATACACAAGCCACCAGTGCCGCACTGAGGACAACGCAGGCCACTCAACAAAACACGAAAATAAAAATCACGAGCCAACTGTCTATAACGCGAAACACGCCCTTCAACTCGCGAAATCCCTCTAAGCAGAGGATTCGAAGCCTCCAATATTGAAACAGGACCTGCCATAACCAAAACCGAAGTCCCGCAACTATATAAACCTTTCGGTCATTCGAGACCCAGGCGAGACCCAAGCGAACAAACAAAATCAAGAAAAGCGAAAAACTTATTAAGCAGGGAACCAAAGAGAAGCAAATGAGGTGAGAATCATGTCAAGAAAACTCAAATGCACGCACTGCAAAAACACAAACACCACCAAGAAAGGATACCGAAAACTCGCAAACAAAAGAAAAGTCAGAATAGGAAAATGCCACAAATGCCAGCGAAGATTCACAGCAACCGCAATCTTAAAAGAAAAATGAACCCGCACCAAAACCCACACAACCAGTACAGCTTCCTAATCGGCAGCCAAACAAGCATCACAGACATATGGAAGAACAAATGGCAAAAAGCACACGTTCACCATTTGGAAGAGCAAACAACAAAACCCGAACCAATCACCAAACCAGGAGAAACCCGCCAAGCCACGCGAGCTCTTGAACACGCAAAACAAAAAGCCAAAAAGATGGAAACCCAACTACTAAACCAAGAATTCGAAAAATAATTCTTCAACAAAAACAACTGATTAACCAACCGAGCAGATTTTATTCAATTATTTCCCTTAACATTTCTAACTAAGAACCCATTAATACATATAGGCAAGGGCAAGAAACACCATATTGATTCTAAACATTCAAGAAAGGAGGCAGAAAATGATCACAGTAATGGGAAGATTGCCAGGCTGCTACCCCATGTGCGGAAGGCCAGGCTCGAACGGATTATGCTACCGATGCCAAGCTATTTTATCCGCAAGGGAAAAGGAAGCCAGAAAACCAATCAAATCGTTCGAACCATACAAGCCAATTTGCCTTACGAAGATCCGTTTACCATGACACGATGGGATAAGAACTTCTAAACCGATAAATTCAAAAATAATTCTTGAACAAAACCAGGCAATTAACGAACCGGCCCAATATTTCTCACATTTTGGCCTACATATTTTTTTCTAGGCACCCATTCTTATAGGTATTGGTAGGAAGGGCATGAAACGCCAGAAGAATTCTAAACACTCAAAAAAAGAAAAGGAGGTAGAAAATGATCACAGTAATGGGAAGACTGCTAAGCAGGTGCGACAATTGCGGGACAGCAGGCCCGAACGGATTATGCTACCAATGCCAAGGGGAATTAGCCACAAGGGAAATGGAAGCCAGAAGGAGAAGGCAAACACCGAGTTTACCCGAAAAAGAGATATTTACATACGAGCCAACATACGAGCCAATTGTGCCTGACTTCGAGCCGTTTACCATCAAAGAATACAATACATTCAACGAAACACCGAGATTACCGCTTGAACCATACGAACCAACAATCCCAAGCCTCAGAAAAAACAAGCAACCCCCCAGCATCCTGGACTGGACCGACTGGGAACCCAAAATCACCCCGTTCAAAATCTAAAACCAAACAAAACAAACAAAAAAAGGGGGCGTGGCTACGCCCCCTTTTCTTAAAGCATAAAGGAGCCTGAGATCCTGGATCAGACGATATTAAATGCCGATCCTGAAGAGACTATCCTTTTCCATTCGTTTTCTCCCGCAGCACCTCTGAACATTTGATCACCAATATCCTTCTCAGCGTCACCCCGATGGCCACTTTAAAATACTCCACTAATGAGCGATCGATGCATGAGATGATAATGGATTTATGGTGCAATAACCGGGGATTTGTGTTAGAGGAAGGTTTCGATCACTTGGGCGGGTAATGAACTCATTATCTCTCTTGTCTTCCCATACCTGCCCATTGAAACGACTCGGGCGTTGATAAGGCCATAAAGGTCAAGAGAGCTGATGATATCGCAGAAGCGGCGTTGTGTTAGAGAACGGGACGCTTCCTTGTTGCAGATTTCCGTGTAAACTTCATAGGCTTGTCCTGTAGAAACTTTTTTGGTTCCCCTTCTAAAGAGGCTGTAACAAGCGCGAAGAGTGAAGTGCTGCTGAATTGCTAAGGCATTGATTAGTTCTGTGGATTTATCCACTTCCAATCTGGTTTCAGCAATGTCAACCTCTGTCTCACCTAAATACCCAGAGGTTTCTTCAGCCATCCGTACAGCCTTGGCCAATAGTTCCACTGCTTTTCTTGCGTCGCCCGTTTCGCGGGATGCATAGGCAGCCACTTTTTTAAGTGCAGCCTGGTCCACCTTCTCTTTGTAAAGGGCTTTTTCTGCCCGTAGTTTTAGGATCTCAAGTAGATCAATAGCATCGTAAGGCTCGAAGATGATATCTGTCTTTTTGAGAAAGCTCAGGATTCTTGGATCAAGGGTTTTTTCCCAGTCAAGTCTGTTGGTAAGAAGTATAAGTATTAGCCTGCACGAAACCTTCCGTGGGAGGGTTTTTGCAAGATATGTAAGGAATGTATCGGGATTAGGGAGAACATTATCAGCTTCGTCAATCATAAGGGTTAAGAAACCGTCATAACCGGAAATGGCCTTGGTTATCCGCTCTTGCATGTACTCCACAGGAATGCCTTTCCGATATTTGCGATTTGAACTGTCCAGGGCAATTGCGACTTCGTTCAGTGCCCCGAAGTACGTTTTGGGTGATGTGAGATCGATATAACGATAATTAAAACTGATGTCGCGCTGTTCAGCAACTTTCTCAAAAGTTGAGAGCACATGGATTAATGTAACTGTTTTTCCTGATCCAGTCGGTCCGTATATCAATGCAGAAGGAGGATGGGCGCCATCCAGAATAGGTGTGAGATGAGATATGATGCGGCTGAGTTGTTTTTTTCGGATATTTCTGTTGAATATTTCTTTAAGGACAGCGGTTCTTTCATCCTCCGGGAGTTTTTCATCATCGAGATAGTCAGGGTTTATGACCAGTGACCGTTTTTTTCTTGAAGCGTGGAGTGTCTCTATTAGTGATTCGGTGCTGTCTTTGGTTTGAGGTTTTCCATCGGACATTTTCTGCATCGGAACTTTTCCAGCCTTACCTCCATAGGAAACACTTCCAATATTTAATAGTTTTTAACCACTCAAGAAAAGCAACACTGAAGTAGGTGGGTAAGTTTCCGATGGAACTCCGAAATCTTTTTTTTGGATGTATCTTTATTTTTTTCTTTTATTTATTTCTATATAGAAAATAATATATATAATATATACAATTACTTATCTAAACGAAAGATTTATAAATGCCGTCCCCAGCAAGTGGTCAATTTGAAGATGAGATGAACACCTAACAAAGCCAAAACCGTTTTTCCATCGGAAATCTTCCCACCTACCTGGACTGTCATCACCCATCAGTAAATATAAGGCCTAAGACCTTCTCAACATCGCTCATGACCTTCAAGCATCCCTGAACCGCAGTCAGGTTAGCCTTCTTGGCATAATGTTCAATGTATCTGTGATTGTTTCCGAGGTACTTTGAGGTTTTCCCGGCTACGTGACACAGAACTGCTGCTGTTAACTCAGCCACAATTTCGCTTTTCCAAGTCTCGGATTTCTTATCGTTTCCCATTAAACGTTGATGCGCTGCGTGAGCCAATTCATGAAAAAACACGGTTTCTTCTTTTGAGGCAAGCCCAATCTCCTTTTTTTGCCTCGAAAAGTATCCATAATAGCTGTAATTCCCAGGGATTGGTTTGACTGAAATGCCCCATTGTTTGGCTTTTTCCATCAAGGGGAGATTTGGTAGCTCAACTTTTTCATATTCAACTGTTTCGCCTTTTGTGTCCTCCATTCTGAAAACAGGTCTTGCCATGAACCCAGCCAGTTTTTCTTCTTCGTCGCCTTCATCATTTTTGCGTTTCATGATCCTGGGCACAAGGATATGGATTGCCTTCGCGCCTTTTTTTACGTACCTGTTGGCTTCTTTCCATTGCCGAAACCCCCTTGCGTCTTGGGTGTCCGAGAGAAACATCAGGATCCTGTTTATAAGTGACCATTTCGATGATGGGATGTTGGCAGCCGGAAACACATTGTATGATATTGCTTTTGGAAGGTTGCCGGATTCAAAGCACTCAAGGACTTTTTTGAGCGCAGCTTCGATTGTTTTAGTCAATTTGACACCTCCGGGTGATTTCCCTGATAATCATGGAAATCCCCGGAAGAGAAGGGTTTTGTGGGTCAGCAGTCATCTGGCGGCGTATCATGAATTGTATGCCATGTTAATTTAATGACATCTGCCCGAGAAACCGTTTGAACGATGGCTATGTCTTTCGTCTTTTTCTCTGAAGAGAAGATGTTGCCATTGAAAAAGGTTAAAGATATGGTTGGCTAATTGAGGGGGAGAGATTCTCTTTTGGAGGTTGAAAAGTTTGTCCAAATGTCCAAAATTCGCTTTGTTACGAAAAGTGTATTTTTTGGGATTTTCTCCATAAAGGGTGATTTCAGGTAAATTGATTGGTCGTGAAAAGCACGGAATTTTGAAAATACGGTTCTGAAGGGTGCATTGATGGGCAATTGGATATTTTAAGAGTAGTTCTGTGGATTTATGTGGATTTTGACTATGGGTGGATTGTGTGTTTTTGGGTTTGTCGTCGTGAAGGTGGGGTTAATGAAGTGTATAAAGAAAATGTATGTAAACTGGGTGTCTTTTAGGCAAGGGGATGAAAGTGCGTATTAGGGCGTGAGTCCTTCAAATTCAAAGGAATTAGCGGTTCTTGTGAGGCTTCAAATGTGTTTTACGGTTTATCCTTGATTTTTTTGGGAGATATCTCAATAATATTACCTAATTTGAGGCCGTAGGTTTTTTGTTCCTCTTTGTTGAATGTAAAGCCGATGCTTGATCCTATTCTTTTTATTTCTTTTCTCATTTTACGTGGTATTATCAGGTAAAATTCACTTATATTTATTGATTTAGCTTCTGTAGTGGCTGGGCGGGTTGTTTTGAATCGGAGTATTTGCCACAATTCTGTTGGAACTGAACCGCTTCGCGGAATGTTACCGAAGGTCACCTCACCATATCTTCCCCATCTTCCCAAGCAAACATAACCTTCCGATTTAACCGATAATCAATTACAATACCTCCCAGGTGAACGTGTGTT
>Ga0208648_1002208_pt1 | contig 13997 bp, 9 predicted proteins | sample AntAceMetag02UKL_FD_184772 | JGI IMG/M metagenome (GOLD analysis project Ga0208648, IMG submission 184772) | Saline lake microbial communities from Ace Lake, Antarctica - Antarctic Ace Lake Metagenome 02UKL (SPAdes) (version 2) | ecosystem: Environmental > Aquatic > Non-marine Saline and Alkaline...
ATATCATTCATAATTATTTCGGGTGCTGCTTTTCCATTGGCTAATTCTTTATATTTTGCCAATCTTTTTTCAAGCATACTTTTTCGTTTTTCATCTTCACATTTTCCATCAAGCACAAAGTTTTCGCTTATGTATTCTAACACTTTATCGAAATGAAATTTTTCAAAACCGTTAACGAGGTAATTCAAAACAAATTCATAGCTTTTCGGGTCATCGGATACTTTAGCCAAAATAACATTTGTAGCGTCGATAAATTGCTCTTCCAGTTCGCTTTGGGAAAGACGAGGGTTGCTGTAAAGTGAAAGGTATTCAATAATTTTCCCTGAAAAAACGTTGCTTCTGAAAAGGCTTGTGTCGCCAAAACTAATGTCATCGAAAAAATGCTGTTTAAAAAATGCCGATCTTTCCTGTCCTGACAAATCAGATGAAACCGAAGGCGTTTTTTGCATTCTTGAAATTCGGGCTACATATGTCTGCTCACAATTTTTTGATAAACTATCTAAATATTCTCGCCATTCGAATTGCAATTCATCGAATTTATATACAATATTCCAGTAAAACATATCTGTTCTCGGATAATAATCAATAAGGGGGCTTATCAACTCCATCTTAATCTCGAAATCTCTTTTTCGGTTCAAATATTTATATAATAGAATGTTTTCATTTGAATTTTTTACCTCTACACTATCCATTAAGAAATTGTAGTTTGATGATAATTCAATATTTTCTTTATTAAAAATAAAATCAAGGACTTTTTCATCAGGGAAAACCAAACGATACATTCCGGGAGCACTATTAGCCGGAAATTTAAATTCTATTTCGCCCGATCTTTCGGGAGTAATTGAATCGACTATTAATATTTGATCACCAAAAAATCTTGTCAAGATTATGTTTTCTTCAGGGCAAGATTTAATTTTCGCATTGAATTTATACTCTTGAGAATTCACAATTAACGAGAAAAATACTAAAATTATTAAGAATAAATATTTCATTGGCTTAAGTTTACATATTCACATTATCATTTTTAAACGCCTACAAATATATGAAAAATCAATTGATTGAGAAACTTTTGCTTCTAAAGTAAAAAAAAACTGATACAACAATCATATTCTGACAATTTTGTTTTAAAACATGTGTTATTTTAGAAAAATTTGATACCTTTGCACTTAGAATTTTAATTTTAAGAATTAAGGTATCGATGCAAAAACAAACTCCTGAAAACCTGCATGTAATTATTGAAAAAATTCAAAACTACTGTAGTTACAGCGAAAGATGTTTACATGATGTGTCGACAAAATTAAACACATGGAACCTTAAGGAAGATGCAATAGAAAAAATAATAAAAGGATTAATTCACGATAATTTTATTAGTGATGCAAGATATGCACAGTCTTTTGCTAATGGGAAATTCAAAATTAACGGATGGGGAAAAAACAAAATTCTTTATGAATTACGAAAAAAACAAATTCCCGATCTATATATTCAAATCGCCCTCAGCGAAATTGATCAAAAAGAATATATTTCAACCATAAAAGAAATAATTTTAAAGAAATTCACAAAAAAATTGAATTCCAAAAAAGCAGTTAACAAAAGACAAGCATTGAAGTTTTTATACTCGAGAGGCTTTGAAACTTCGATTGTATCTGAAATACTAAAAACCTACGAATAATTAAATATTAATAATGATATTACCGGAAAATATTAAAGATTTGAAATTAAGGCTTGATGCCTTAAGGAGGTTTCTTTGACATTGATAAAAAGAAAGCCCAAATTGAAGAAAAAGAAAAAGAAACTGAAGATTTAAATTTCTGGAGCAACCCCAAAAATGCCGAAACCTTGTTAAAAACAATTCAGGAAAAGAAAAAGTGGACAAATTCTTTTGATGAAGCAAAAAATAATTTCGATGATTTACAAATTATTTTAGACTTTTATAATGAAGGAGAGGGAAAGGAAGAGGATATTGACAAGCAATATAAAGAAACCTTAAAGCACATTGAAAACCTCGAATTTTTGAATATGCTAAGTGGCGAAGAGGATAAACTTGGAGCAATTTTAAATATTAATCCGGGAGCAGGCGGAACCGAAAGCCACGACTGGGCAGAAATGCTTATGCGGATGTATATTCGTTGGGGTGAAAGAAATAAATTTAAAATAAAACAACTCGACATTCATGAGGGCGATAAAACCGGAATCAAATCCGTTTCACTCGAATTTTTAGGCGACTATGCTTTTGGAAATTTAAAAGGCGAAAATGGTGTTCATCGTCTGGTTCGATTATCACCTTTTGATGCCGCAAACAAACGACACACATCTTTTGCTTCGGTTTATGCTTATCCTGTTATTGATGATAACATTAATATTGAACTCAATACTAACGACATAAGTTGGGATACATTTCGTGCGGGCGGCCCGGGTGGACAAAATGTTAATAAAGTTGAAACGGCAGTACGCCTAAAACATGAGCCATCAGGAATTATAATTGAATGCCAGGAAACCCGATCACAGTTGCAAAACAGAGAAAAAGCAATCAGAATGCTTAAATCGCAACTCTACGAAATTGAAATGAGAAAAAAGAAAGAAGCTCAGGCCAAAATCGAAGGACAAAAGAAAAAAATTGAATGGGGATCACAAATTCGATCTTATGTCATGCACCCGTATAAAATGGTTAAAGATTTAAGAACCAACCATGAAACATCAAATGTTCAAGCGGTGATGGATGGTGATCTAAACGCATTTATTAAAGCATATTTAATGGAATTTGGAAAAACCTATTGATTGATGAATTTCGATAAAAAATAAAAAAAACTGGTCGCAAATTGCGACCACATAGTAATTAAGGAATATATGACCGAAAAGGGTTTTATAATAAAACAAAGTGAAATTCAAAATCGGATTTTTACTTTTCGAAGTGTTCATGTAATGATTGACAGGGATTTAGCTGAATTATATCAAGTTGAAACCAAAATTCTTAATCAGGCAGTAAAAAGAAATATTGATAAATTTCCTAAAGAATTCAGGTTTCAATTAACAAAAGAAGAACATGAGTTTTTAAGGTTGCAAAATGTGACCATAAAAGAGGATGTTCAGATTTTAAAGTCACAAAATGTGACCTTAAAAGATAAAAGAGGTAAACATAGCAAATACCTTCCTTATGTTTTTACAGAACAAGGTGTATCAATGCTTTCAGCAGTTTTGCGAAGCGATACGGCAGTAAAAATAAGCATTACAATTATGAATGCTTTTGTTGAAATGCGAAAGTTTATTGCGACAAATGCAACTATTTTCCAACGTCTTGATAAAATTGAATTAAAACAATTGGTAACCGATCAAAAATTTGAAAAAGTATTCAAAGCTTTAGAAAGTAAAGACACAATACCAAAGCAAGGCATATTCTTTGATGGGCAAATTTTCGATGCCCACAAATTTGTTTCTGACATTGTTCGAACAGCCAAAAAAACTATTGTATTAATTGATAACTATGTCGATGATACAGTACTTACCTTACTTTCAAAGAAAAGAAAAGATGTAACCTGTACAATACTTACCAAAACAACTTCAAAACAACTGAAACTAGATGTTTCAAAATATAAGAAGCAATATGGTGAAATATCGTTAAAAAAGTTTGATAGAGCACACGACAGATTTCTAATTATTGATAATGAATTAATTTACCATTTTGGAGCTTCACTAAAAGACCTTGGTAAGAAATGGTTTGCTTTTTCAAAAATGGAAAAAGATTCAGTTACAATAACTCAAATGCTGAAAGAAATAATAAATTAACTTATGAAAAGTTAATAATAAAAATATTCAACAATAACATAAAAGATGAGAATAATTCAACAACAAAACAATTTCTCTTTCTTGCAGGAAAGCCTTGATTTTTTAAAGGAAATTTATGCCTTGACAAAAATTTTTCCAATTGAAGAAAAAAACGGCCTGATTTCAAAACTTCGAGAATCTGCCATTAACATTGTAAGCGGAATTTCAAAATGGAAATCACAACATTTAAAAAAAGATAAAACTCAATATCTTTATTTTTCTTTAGATAATGCCAATGAAATCGAAGCACTTCTGCTGGTCTCGCATACACTAAAATACATTACTAAAGATCAATTCGACACTAACGCATCAGGAATTCAACGAATTATTATCGTGCTTAGGGAACTTATTAGAAAAGCAGAACACAAAGAAAAATTAATCGAACAAAACGACAATTAATACCTTTACATAAACCTATTAACAAATTGTTAGTAGTCAAAAAATCAATTTACAAATTAATTAACATATGGAAAAAAGAATAGAAAAAGACACAATGGGTAACGTTGAAGTACCTGCCGAAAAATACTGGGGGGCGCAAACTCAACGATCAAAAGACAATTTTAAAATCGGCGGACAAAAAATGCCTGATGAAATCATTAAAGCATTTGCATATTTGAAAAAAGCAGCAGCACTAACAAATGCTGAGCTTGGAGTACTTGCAAATGAAAAAGCAGAAATAATCGCTAAGGTCTGTGACGAAATTTTAGAAGGAAAACTTGATGAGCATTTTCCACTTGTCGTTTGGCAAACAGGCTCAGGAACACAATCAAATATGAATTTAAATGAGGTTGTTTCAAATCGTGCTCATGTTCTCAAAGGAGGTAAATTAGGCGAAGGCCAAAAATTTATTCATCCCAACGATGATGTTAACAAATCGCAATCTTCTAACGACACTTTCCCAACTGCTATGAGCATTGCTTCATATAAATTAATTATTGAAAACACCATTCCGGGCGTTGAATTGCTTAGGAATACGCTGGCAAAAAAAGCTGCGGAATTTGACAAAGTTGTAAAAATTGGCCGTACACATTTGATGGATGCTACTCCTTTGACACTCGGACAAGAATTTTCGGCTTATGTTTCGCAATTAGATCACGGAATTGTAGCCTTAAAAAACACTTTGAGCCATCTTGCAGAATTAGCATTGGGTGGAACAGCCGTTGGAACCGGAATTAATACACCTCCCGGATATTCAGAACTTGTTGCAAAAATAATTTCCGAATTAACCGGATTTCCGTTTATTACAGCTCCTAACAAATTTGAATCGCTTGCAGCTCATGATGCAATGGTTGAAACCTCGGGAGCCTTAAAAACTTTGGCAGTAAGCCTGTTGAAAATTGCCAACGATATTCGATTATTAGGCTCAGGACCGCGATGTGGAATTGGCGAAATTAGTCTTCCGGCTAACGAACCCGGCTCATCAATCATGCCCGGAAAAGTTAACCCAACACAATGCGAAGCACTTTCGATGGTTTGTGCTCAAGTGATAGGTAACGACATGGCAATAGCTGTTGGTGGAACCCACGGGCATTTTCAACTAAATGTTTTTAAACCCGTTATGGTTTTCAATTTATTGATGTCGGCAAGATTAATTGGTGATGCATGTGTTTCGTTCAACGACAATTGTGCTGTCGGAATTGAAGAAAACAAAGAAGCCATAAAAAATAATCTTGAAAATTCTTTAATGCTGGTTACTTCACTTAACACTTACATTGGTTATGAAAACGCAGCAAAAATTGCTAAGAAAGCCCATACTGAAGGAACTACACTTCGCCAGGCAGCAATTGGCCTCGGACTTGTAACCGACGAAGAATTCACAAAATGGGTTGATCCGATGAAAATGATTTAATTAATGCTTAAATGATTGAATGTGTGAAAAAAAATTTCTTTATTCTATCATTCTGATCATAAAAATACAACCGGTAATGCACAAAAGCTTACCGGTTTTTTTTATTCAATCAATTTATTATCACGTTTTAGTATTGCAATAATAAGCTCATTGTTTCTCTTATCAGGAATAGTCGTTCCATTGGGAGGGCCAGGATAACCCAATCTCACACTCATTTTACTATTTAACTCTATTCCTGTGGGATCAATTACAACCCAATTACAAATCGCTGATGAGTAGCACGGAACGAAATATCCTGTATAAATAATTTTTTCATTGGCCTTTAGAGCGAAAGCTAATCTATCCGGTGAAAACTCAAGGTCGGTAAATCGATTTCTTGCTTCATCAGAAATTTTGAATGCGTAAGTATTGGGATTATATGATTCAATTTCCCAATAATTAATTAATGCTTCTGTATTAGTTATTACTGTTAACTCAATAATTTCAGCCGAATTTTCAATTGTCTCAAACGACTTTAATAAATAAAACTCTATTTCCCCTTCAGCTTTGATGCTATCTTTGTCCTTCTTACAAGAAAAAAAAGTCGATAAAATTATAATTACAATAATGGTATTTCTAATTATTTTCATAATCATTCGTTTTATATTTTATGTTAAGACGATAATTAATAGAATTAGGTTGCTTGATATTTAAAGAAATTATTATTTTCATTTCAAAATTCAATATTATTTTGCACTAATATTTCCTTAGAATTCAATTCATAAGCCACCAAATTTCCAAAACCTTCATGATTTACCAAACAGCATCCATTATCCAAATCAATAAAATGATAATTTCGATTTTTGTTCATCAAATAAATAAATTCAAGGCTAACCGGAGTATGTCCGTGAATGATTTTTTTGTGATTGATTTTTTCAGGAATAATTTTATAATCACGAATCCACAACATTGACTCCTTATCGTCAAAAGGATTTTCAATATCGAAATTCAAACCGGCATGAACCAAAATATATTTATCAAGTTCAATATATGGCTCCAGTTTTTTTATCCATTTAATATATTTTTCAGGTATATCAGAAATATTTTTAACGCCAAAGCTGTCAAGAGTTGAGCGGCCATACATATCAAACCAATCCTTTTTCGCCGGATTCGGTAATTTTATTCCCAAAAATTTCCTTTTTTTTAAGTCCGCATCATATGTTCTGATAAAAACATCTTCATGATTTCCCATCAAAAACCTTGAATTATATTCTTCCTCCTGCAAATGCATCAGATAATCAATTACACCCTTAGAATCGGGACCCCGGTCGATATAATCGCCCAGAAAATATAGCCAGTCATATTTTGAAGGCCTTATCATATCTTCAATTAAAGCTCTCAATGTTTTAGAACATCCGTGAATATCAGGTATAACCCAGACTTTTCGCATAATTTTAACTAATTTTCCAAGCTTCAAAGCAAATATACAATAAAACAGTACTATTTTTGTTTTGAAAAAAATAAACTTATCTCCCGCAGATGACGCAAATAAACGCAGATAAAACGCAGAACAACCATCAGCGAAAATCAGCGATCCTGATAGCTATCGGGAGCGGGAAAAAAAACACAAACACATGAAAGCAATTTTAATGATCTTAGATGGCTGGGGAATTGGAGATAAATCAAAAGCTGATGCCATTTTTCAGGGTAGCACACCTTACATTGACAGTCTTATGAAAAAATATCCGCATTCACAATTACTTACCTCGGGTGAAAAAGTTGGTTTACCAGAGGGTCAAATGGGTAATTCAGAAGTCGGACACCTAAACATTGGTTCAGGCAGAGTAATTTACCAAGACCTCGTAAAAATAAATAAAGCCATTGAAGATAACAGCATCGAAAGAAATCCAAAGCTTGTCGAGGCTTTTACTTATGCAAAAAATAATAATAAAAATGTACATTTTATTGGGCTTGTTTCCGATGGCGGAGTTCATTCGTTAAGCACTCATTTATTTAAACTTTGCGATATCACAAAAAATTATGGGTTGAAAAATGTTTTTATTCATGCGCTTACCGATGGCCGCGATACCGATCCAAAAAGCGGATTAAAATTTGTAAAAGAGCTTCAGGATCATCTAAAGAATTCAAACGGAAAAATTGCTTCATTGACCGGAAGATACTATACAATGGATCGCGATAAACGATGGGAACGTATAAAACAAGGCTACGATTTAATGGTGAAAGGAATAGGGAAGAAAACCAAAAATATTATTTCGGCAATTAAAGAATCATACGATGAAGGAATTACCGATGAATTTATTAAACCCATCGTAGTTGTTGATGAAAACAATCAGCCTATCGGCAACATTAAGGAAGGTGATGTTGTTATTTGTTTTAATTTCCGAACCGACCGCTTAAGGCAAATAACTTTTGCCTTAACTCAAAATAATTTGCATGAATATGGAATGCACACCCTAAATTTGCATTATTATACAATGACATCTTACGATCAATCTTTCAAAGGTATTAATGTAATCTATGATAAAGACAATGTTAAAAACACAATTGGTGAAGTAATCTCACGATCAGGTAAAAAGCAAATCAGGATTGCCGAAACCGAGAAATATGCCCATGTAACTTTTTTCTTTTCAGGCGGACGTGAAAAGGAATTTATAAACGAAAGCAGAATATTAATTCAATCGCCTAAAGTAGCTACTTACGACCTTCAACCTGAGATGAGTGCATTTTTAGTTAAGGATGCAATAGTGAAAGAATTAAATAAAGAGAGTGCCGATTTTGTTTGCCTGAATTTTGCAAATGGTGATATGGTCGGGCATACCGGAATTTATTCGGCTATTCTGAAAGCAGTAAATGTAGTCGATTCTTGCGTTCGGGAAGTTGTTGAAGCCGCTAAAGCAAATAATTATGCGGTATTAATAATTGCCGATCATGGAAATGCCGATCACACCAAAAATGCTGACGGTTCACCAAATACGGCCCACTCATTAAATCCCGTACCCTGTATTCTCGTTTCCGATGAATATAAAAATATAAACAATGGAATTCTTGCCGACGTAGCCCCTACCCTTCTAAAGATAATGGATATAGAAATCCCGAGAGAAATGACAGGGAAAATATTAATATAATTTACCCGTATAGACACACGGCCGTGTGTCTAAAGAAGGATGCACGGCCATGCGTCTAAAGAAGGATACACTGCTGTGTGTCTGTACGTGATAAGGAAATATTCAAAATCATTTCATCATTCCATCATTCCAACATAACACAATTAAATAAATAAATAAAATTTGTATTATAAAAATTTATACATATATTTGCCTTGCTATTAGGTAGCAAAATACGATCTATTTTTAAATAAATGAAATGAAATAATTATGAAAAAATTTTACAAAATTTCTTTAATGATGATGATGATTTGCATTTTCATCGCACATTCTGCTTTTGCAGATGTTACAGTTGACGGATTCTGTTATTTGGAAGGCGAAACCGACCACTCAGGAACAAAGGTTCTTTTTATTGCTGCCTCTCCATCAGCAGTTACCGACAGCGTTTATACAGATGCAGACGGCTCGTATTTAATAGAGCTTTCTCTTGGTATTTATACAGTACACTTTTTTCATGACGGTTGGCAAACTTATACAATCCCTGGTGAGCTTTTATTCTTTGAAAACACTACACTTGACGATGTTGAACTTCTTTTAACGGGTTTGATTGAAGAAGTATCAGGCCCTCAAAGCGGAGTATGGACTTCCGATTATTCTTATCATGTAATTGGTGATATTTCGGTATCCGAAGTCGATACATTAACAATTGAACCGGGCGTTTTAATTAAATTTATGGATTATTATTCATTTAATATTAGCGGCACTTTAATAGCTGTTGGAACCGAAACCGACTCCATTTTCTTTACTTCGGGGCAGTCTTCCTGTAATCCGAGTGATTGGAACACTATTAAGTTTGAAGACTCCTCAAATGACAATAGTATTATTTCTTATTCGCATATTGAATATGCAAGTGATGGAATCTACTGCGAATATTCTTCTTCCCCTTTTATAAGCAATAGTTCTATCAGCAATAATAGTTATATAGGAATCTACTGCAAATATTCCTCTTCCCCAATCCTAAGCAATAATATAATTAGTAATAATGGTTCTGGAATCAGATGCATTTCTTCTTCCCCTTCCATAAACAATAATACTATCAGTAATAATTATCGGGGAATCTACTGCGAATCTTCTTCTCCCTCAATAAACAATAATATTATCAGTAATAATAATGATGGGATCTACTGCAATTATATTTCTTCTTCCTCTACCATAAGCAATAATATTATCAGTAATAATAATGATGGAATATACTGTACTAATTATTCTTCCCCTTCCATAAGCAATAATACTATCAATAATAATAATGATGGAATACGTAGTAGTAATTCTGCTAATCCAATAATTATGAGCAATATAATTTATGATAATAGTATTGGTGTTGTGTTAGCTTACCTTCCTACTACTTTAGAATATAATTTATTTTGGGGAAATGAGACTACAACTACCGGTGATTTTATTCCTGCTGCTTTTGGAATAATAATAACAGTTAATGCAAATGGAGATCCTTGCGACACTTATATGAACTTATTTATGGATCCATTATTTGTTGATCCGGGCAATTTTAATTATCATTTAACTGAGAACTCACCTTGCATAGATGCCGGAGACCCTGATCCTGTTTATTATGATCCGGATGGAACGGTGGCAGATATTGGTGCTTTTTATTTTGACCAATCTCAGGTTTCACAGCAAGTATTTCTTAATTCAGGTTTTAGTTTTGTGTCTTCATATATTATTCCCGAGAATCCTGATATGTTAATTGTTATGGCTACGGTATTAAATGAAAATCTTGATTTCGTAAGAAATTCACAAGGCCAGACATTACGCAAAATAGGGCCGAACTGGGTTAATGGTATTGGCAACTGGTTTGTTACGGAAGGTTATCTTGTTAAAATGTTTACAGATGATTCATTTATTATTGAGGGAGATGCAATCGATCCTGCCACTCCGATTTCTGTTGCAACAGGTTTTCAGTTTGTAAGCTATTTCCCCGAAACTCCGATGAATGCCCTGCTTGCATTTGAAACTATAATTGGCGATGATTTAGATTTTATTAGAAATTCACAAGGCCAGACAATACGCAAAATCGGGCCGAATTGGATAAATGGAATTGGTGATTGCCAGTCAGGTGAAGGTTATCTTGTTAAGATGTTTGCAGATGGTGAATTGATTTATCCTAACGGCGAGGGAGGTGTAACCTCAATTGATGAAGATTTCCAAAGTCAAATAAGCTACGAAGACATAAATATTCCGGGATGGCTGAATATTAACGAGATTGGAAGTAGAAAATGGCAGGGAAAAGAATTTGAAAATGAAATATACGCTCAGGCAACTTCTTACAATTCAAGTGAAGAAAATATTTGCTGGTTGATTACACCAAAAATAGCTCTTATTGAAATGAATAGTCCGGTTTTTTCATTCGAAAGTGCTCAGGCCTACTGGAATCATGATGGTTTCAGTATTCTTATCTCAACAGATTTTGATGGTTCAGATTTGACCACAGCAACATGGACTCCTTTAGATTGTGTAACCGCAAACCAAAATCATCCCGACCATGAATGGATACCCTCAGGTGAAATTGATCTTTCTTCTTATTCTGGTTATGCATATATTGCTTTTAGATACGAGGGAAATGATAATACAGGTGAAACTACATCTTATAGAATTGACAATGTTCTTCTCATTGATGAAAATGAGACTACTGAAAATGTTACTTCAATTGAAAAGGCTGAAAAACATTGGAAAAACATAGTAGGGGATCCATCAGAGCCCGTCTGGACAATTTATTTTGAAAAAGGTGATTTAAATTCAGGTGATGAAATTGCTGTTTACGATAATGAAAAACTTGTTGGAGCAGGAGTTGTAGTTTCCGATAATATTTTGGAAAATGAAATTCCTATTTTTAGTAATCTTTATGAAGTAGGAAACTCACCGATAATAAAAGTTTGGAATAAAAACGAGAATAAGGAATATATTTTAAACGATTACACATTTTCAAATCCTTATGGTGATGCATGGATGGAAGAAGTTTTCCCTGCAGAAGATGGAGAATATAGTTTAATGCATTTCTCAACAACTGGAATTTCGGATGAAAATATGATAAATAATATTTCAATTTATCCAAATCCTTCCAAAGGAATATTTAATATCTCACTCGAAGGTATTGAAGGCAAAATTCAAATTAAAGTATTGGATTTAAGAGGGAAAGTAATTTCTAACTTTGAATTAAGTGAAGCGGTCTCAACAAAACTTGACCTAACTGAATTAGTTGCCGGAGTTTATTTTATTAGCTTTAGCGGCAAAGACTTTAGTGATGTTAAAAAGATTGTGATAAAATAATTTTGATTAAGGATTCCATCTTTACGAAAGATGGAATCCTTTCTCTTCTATTATTATCAATTGTTTATTCAAGATTTGTAAACAAAACGAAAACGGGATAACCGAAAGCAGATCATTTTATAATTCCAACATAACAAAATTTTAAAAAAATTTTTTTTTGAATTATAAAAATTTATACATATATTTGCCTTGCTATTAGGTAGCAAAATGCGATCTATTTTTAAAAAAATGAAATGAAATAATTATGAATAATTTTTACAAAATTTCTTTAATGATGATGATTTGCTTTTTCATCGCACATTCTGCTTTTGCAGAAGTAACAGTTGACGGATTCTGCTATTTGGAAGGTGAAACCGACCACTCCGGAACTAAGGTTCTTTTTAATTCTGCCTCTCCATCCGCCGTTACCGACAGCGTTTATACAAATTCAGACGGTTCATATTTGATTGGGCTTTCCGAAGGTGTTTATACAGTACATTTTTCCCACACCGGTTGGTTAACTTATACAGTCCCAGGCGAAATTATAATCTTTGAAAACACCACACTTGATGATGTTGAACTTCTTTCAACGGGTTTGATTGAAGAAGTATCAGGCCCTCAAAGCGGAGTCTGGACTTCCGATTATTCTTATCATGTAATTGGTGATATTTCTGTGTCCGAAGGCGAAACATTAACAATTGAACCCGGTGTTACTATTAAATTTATGGATAATTATTTATTTAATATAAGTGGTACTTTATTAGCCGTCGGAACCGAAACAGATTCTATTATTTTTACTTCCGGCCAAGTTTCCTGTAATCAGGGAGATTGGAACAGAATAAATTTTGGAGACTACTCAAACAACAGTATTATTTCTTATGCGGTTATTGAATATGCGATTCATGGAATCTACAGCTATTCTTCCCCTACATTTAGCAATAATACTATCAGTAATAATAGTGATCGAGGAATTACCTGTAATGGTTCATCTCCTACCATAAGCAATAATTTAATTATAAATAATTGTTCCGGTACTTATTCTGATGCTGGAATTTACTGTGCTAATTCTTCTCCCACAATTTACAACAATATTATCAATAATAATTATTATGGAATCTTCTGTAATGGAGCATCTCCTATCATTAGAAATAATACCATCCATAATAATTCTCATAGTGGAATCGCTTGCAGTACCAGTTCTCCATCTATTAGTAATAACACTATTAGTGAGAATGATCCTGGAATCTCATTATCGTCATCCTCACCTATCATCAATAATAATAATATCATCAATAATAATAGTAATGGAATTCATAGCTATTTTTATTCATCTCCCTCCATTTTAAATAATATTTTTTTCGAAAATGATTGTGGAATAGATGCAAGATTATCACCAATTACATTAGAATATAATTTGTTTTGGGAAAATAATACTACAGCTACTGGTGGTGCTTTACCTGCTGCTTTTGGAGTAATTATAACAGTTAATGCAAATGGAGACCCTTGCGATACTTATATGAACTTATTTATGGATCCCTTATTTGTTGATCCGGGTAATTTTGATTTTCATTTAACGGAAAATTCACCCTGCATAGATGCCGGAAACCCTGATCCTATATATTATGATCCGGACGGAACAGTTGCAGATATTGGAGCTTTCTATTTTAATCAATCTCAGGTTTCTCAGCAAGTATTTCTTAATTCAGGTTTTAGTTTTGTGTCTTCATATATTATTCCTGAGAATCCTGATATGTTAATTGTTATGGCTACGGTATTAAACGAAAATCTTGATTTCGTAAGAAATTCACAAGGACAGACATTACGCAAAATCGGGCCGAACTGGGTAAATGGAATTGGCGATTGGTTTGCTACGGAAGGTTATCTTGTTAAAATGTTTACCGATG
>Ga0208648_1002214_pt1 | contig 13959 bp, 10 predicted proteins | sample AntAceMetag02UKL_FD_184772 | JGI IMG/M metagenome (GOLD analysis project Ga0208648, IMG submission 184772) | Saline lake microbial communities from Ace Lake, Antarctica - Antarctic Ace Lake Metagenome 02UKL (SPAdes) (version 2) | ecosystem: Environmental > Aquatic > Non-marine Saline and...
CAAGTTCAATTAGCAACTGAGTTAGTAAAAAACCTTCCCGAAAACCTTTCATCTGTTTATTTTGTTAATTCGGGAAGTGAAGCAATTGAGGGAGCGATGAAACTTGCAAAACGAAATAGTGGTAAAGCAGAAATAATCGCTTTCAAAAATGCTTATCATGGAGGCACCCAAGGTGCATTAAGTATTTTTGGAGATGAAAAATTCAAGCAATCATTTCGCCCTTTACTGCCTGCAATCAGATTTTTAGAATTTAACAATTTTAACGATCTTGAAAAGATTTCTAATGAAACAGCTTGTGTTATCATTGAACCAATTCAATCCGAGGCAGGTGTCATTCTTCCGGAGGAAGGATTTTTAATTAAACTAAAAAAGCGTTGTATCGAAACCGAAACACTTTTGATTTTCGATGAAGTTCAACTTGGTTTTGGTCGTACAGGCAGTCTTTTTTGTTTTGAGCAGTTTAACGTGATTCCCGATATTCTTTGTCTTGCAAAAGCAATGGGAGGTGGTATGCCGATTGGTGCTTTTATTTCATCGAAAAAAATTATGTCTAAATTGACTTATAGTCCGGAACTTGGGCATATTACAACCTTTGGAGGACATCCGGTTTGTTGTGCTGCCGCCCTTGCCAATTTAAAAGAATTGACTGTTACAAACCTGATTCCTGAGGCAAAAGAAAAAGGAGAAATGTTTAAGGATTTTCTTAAGAATCATCCTGTTGTTAAAGAAATTAGAGGAAAAGGTTTAATGATTGCTGTTGAGCTTGATGATATAGAAAAAACGGACAAGCTTGTGAATTTATTTGTAGAAAACGGAATAATTGTCGATCGTTTTATTTTTCGCCCAACTGCATTTCGGATTGCCCCACCTTTGATTATTTCCAATGAGGAAATCAAGCATATTTGTAAAATAATTTTAAAATGTTTTGATAAAATTATGTGACAACTAACCCTGAAGAAACTTATGTTTAATAGAAATTTGCGAGCAACGAAAATGAATTTTGCTAATTAATAAATCATTATATTATTGTCTATTAACAATTAGAAAAATGACAATTTTAAAAAATAATTAATCATGAAAACTTGTACACAGGAGACTAATAAAAAAAATTGCAATTGTACTTATCCATGTTCAAAAAAAGGAATTTGTTGCGAGTGCGTCAGCTATCACAGAAATATGGGACAGTTGCCTGCATGTTATTTTCCCGATGATATTGAAAGAACTTACGATCGCTCGATAGAAAATTTTGTTCAGCTTTACAATAGCCGTGGTGCTTGGTGGTAGAATAAGAAAAACATTTTCCCGGAATATTCATATCTAAAATATATTATGAAAAAAATACTATTCTTATTATTCACGTATTATTTTTTATGCTCAATAGTAGTTGCGCAAAACACTTTCTTTAAAATCTATCGTACTATCGAGCATGAGAATGCATATGAAGCTATTCAGGCATCAGACGGCAGTTTTGTTTTAGTAGGTAAAAAAGCTGAAGATTACACATTCGATACTGTTAAAGGTTTTGCATTGCGATTGGATAATTCTGGAAATCTTTTAAATGAGCTAATACTGGATAATTCTAATAACAGTAACTTTTTTATTATTGATAAAGCGCCGGATAATGTCGATCAATTTTTACTAATGGGGGCAATAGACTCTGTTTCAAATGAAACATCATATAGCTCCTTGAATATATGCACCGTTGATATCAACCTTCAGGTTTTATCAAATAATACTTTTCATACATTAAAAAATCACCGTATTTGTCCATGGAAACATGAAATGGTAAATGACAGTATTTTATACTTATTAATAGTAGACCTTATTAGCATACCTGTGCCTCAATTTATTGTATCGAAAGTGAAACTGCCCGGTGATAGCCTTACCTCATTTTGCACAGAAGATTCCCAAATTTGTGTTCCACAGGATATATTATATATACCGAAAAGCGAAAAAATAAATATTTACTATTTTGGTCAGTTAATTGAAAAACAACACCATATTAAAACCCTTCAACTGGATTTGGAATTAAACTATGATACATCATTTAATGCACCTCAACACATGCTTTCTACTATTTGTTCAAATAAAATGAACGATTCAGTATATTTATTAACAGCAACAGCCCAAAATCCTGTACCTTATGTTGATAGTCGCACAATCAGCACCTATAAAATGAAGTATAATAATGACACAATAAAAAGCCTTAAATACTTTAACCATCCCGATACCATACTATACGCCGGTTTTGGAACAAATACCGCCATTAACGGAACATCAATTTATATTACAGGGCTTTATAATATTGATCCGGGGAGTCTTCCCTGGCAAACCACACCTACCTGGATACAAATTACAAAGGCGGATTTGGATTTGAACATTATCAGCCATCATTTTTATGGCGGGGATGCATTGTATATTCCTTATTGCATTATTACTACACAAGATGGAGGTGTTTTTATAACAGGTATTACATGGAACTACAACATCCCTGACAATTATCAATATGATGTTTTTGCGTTAAAAGTAGATTCAGCCGGTACTATTGTTTCTGTTCCCGAAGATGCCACCTGGCAAGCCAGCGAAGCCATACTTTACCCAAATCCCGGTAATGATTTTTTCATAGCTGTAATAGGAGCCCAGCACAATATTGCAAGTTTGGCACTTTACGATATGAGCGGGAAGCCGGTAATTGAAATTATGTTACAACAGGATCAAACCAAGGTCGATACCCGGCATTTACCGAAAGGCATGTATGTATATAAAATTTTTAATAAAGATAAACCCATAGGAATAGGCCGTTGGGTTAAACATTGAATAAAATAAACTCTGATGGATCAAACAAGTTAGAACTTTTACGAAAAATAAGAATCTGCCTTTTATTTGTATTTTTACCAAATCATGGAACAATATGTCGAATTCCGGTTTTTATGAAGAGCTGAACGATTTTCTCCCCTCATCGAAGCATAAAAAATGGTTTAGGTATAGTTTTAAAATTCATCAAACAGTTAAGGATGCTATCGAAGCGGTGGGTGTGCCACATGCCAAAATCGACCTTATCCTTGTTAACGGAGGTTCAGTTGACTTTTCCTATCACCTTAATAAGGGGGGATAAAATTTCAGTCTATCCTGTTTTTGAATCTCTTGATATTTCCGAAATCACCAGAATAAGGCCGAAACCGCTGAGAGAACTAAAATTTGTTCTTGACGTTCATCTTGGCAAACTTTGCAAATATCTTAGGATACTTGGTTTCGACTCTGCTTACAGAAATAATTTTGACGATAGTGAAATTGTAAATATCTTTGTTGATGAAAAACGAATAATACTCACCTGCGATATAGGAATCCTTAAAAACGGCGCAGTTATTATTCGGGGCTTAGTCCCTGTAACCCGATATTCTGTGCCAAAACATAGCAATAGAATCAAATTTATTTTAAAAAATGCCTATTTTTGATTTTTAAAATAAACATCTAAGAAATGCTAAATAAAATAAACATTGAAAGGATTTTGTTTCTCGACATCGAAACTGTTCCTAAGCATTCGGATTATAAACATCTTGATGAAAAATTTAAAGCTTTATGGGATAGAAAAGCCTCATATTTGATAAAAAATGAGAATGATACTCCGGAAAATTTATACGAAAGAGCCGGAATTTATGCTGAATTTGGAAAGATTGTGTGTATTTCAGTTGGGTTTTTCAAAGATAATATATTCAGAATTAAATCCTTTTATAGCGAAGATGAGAGCCAACTTTTATCAGAATTTATTAAATTACTTGAAAAATATTATTCTTTCAAACAACATCTTTTATGTGCTCATAATGGTAAAGAGTTTGATTTCCCTTACCTTGCCCGAAGAATATTAATTAATGGATTGAAACTCCCGGAAATTTTGGATAATGCCGGCAAAAAACCCTGGGAAGTTGCTCACCTTGATACTTTAGAATTATGGAAATTTGGAGATTATAAAAATTACACTTCATTGGAGTTATTGGCAGCAGTTTTCGATATTCCTACTCCCAAAAACGATATTAGCGGTAGTGAGGTAGCTGAAGTCTTTTGGAAAGATAATGATTTACAGCGTATTGTTACTTATTGTCAGAAAGATGTCCTCACCATTGCTCAATTATTTCTTAGATATCAAAGTAAGCCTTTAATCAGCCGGGAAAATGTACTCATAGTTGAATAATTTTATTTAGAACTTTTCTTAATTAATGTTTGTATAGCACGCTGATAAAGCATTATTCATATTTTAACACCTAATTATTGGCATTGTTAAACTTCTGTTTTTTACAATTTTGCAAACTTCGATATTTGTATTTTAATATCAAATACTGGGTTTTTGCTTTCGGCCTTAATCTTACATCTCAGATTTTTTTACTTTGATAAGTAAAAAAATTATACATTTGTTTTGACAAAAAATAAAATTATCATGTTAACCCACTTAATTAATTTTAAGTTTAATTTATTGACAGGATGATAATTATAATTTCAATTAGATGGAATATGATTATTGTGGGTTCATCCGGTTAATAAAAAATTTTAAATAATAAATTATCTACAAATGAAAAAAAACCTAATTATTTTAATTGCTTTATTATTGCCGGTGCTAAGTATTGCACAGGATAAAAAAATCAAACTTAAATTTTCCGGCTTTGTGAAGTCAGATATTTTCTGGGATTCAAGGCAATCGGTAGCTGTTCGCGAAGGCCATTTCTATCTTTACCCAAAAAATGAATCAAAAGATGCAAGCGGTAAAGATATTAACGCCAAGTCTGATTTTAATATTCTTTCAATTCAAACACGTTTAAAACTTGCCATCACAGGGCCTGATGCTTTTGGTGCTAAAACTTCAGCATTGGTCGAGGGTGCCTTTTTTGGTGCAACTGACCCTGACATAAACGGTTTCAGATTGCGTCATGCTTATGCAAAATTAAACTGGACAAATACTGAGCTTTTGGTTGGGCAAACTTGGCATCCATTGTTTGTTACTTCTTGTTTTCCGGGTACAATATCATTTAATACGGGCGCTCCATTTCAACCTTTTACCAGAAATCCTCAAATCAGGTTGACGCAAAAATTCGATAACTTTAAGATTAAATTATCTGCAATTTCACAAAGAGATTTTCAAAGTACGGGTCCGGATGGAAAAAGTTCATCTTATTTAAAGAATAATGTAATTCCTGAAATGAACCTGACATTGGAATATCAAAAGAATTACGAAAACGGAGACATATTTTTAGCCGGACTTAGCGGAGGATATAAATCATTGGTTCCAAGACTTAAGACAAATAATAATTTCAAAACAGATGAAAAAGTAGGTGGTTTTACCGGCATGGCTTTTCTAAAATATAAATATTCTGATCTCACATTTAAACTTGAAGGTTTTTATGGACAGGAAACATATAATTTGACAATGCTCGGTGGTTATGTAGTTGAAAAAGTTACTGATATTGTAAGAGATTATGTTGAATATACCCCAATTAATGTTGTATCGTTCTGGACTGATATTCATACAAACGGAAAGAAAATTCAAGGAGGTATATTTGCCGGTTATACCAAAAACATGGGTGCTGATAAGGATGTTATAGGCCCTTATTATTCAAGAGGCTCCAATATTGATTATGTTTACAGAGTTTCTCCACGAATTATTTTTAATTCAGGTAAAATGCGATTCGCCGGAGAACTTGAAATGACAACTGCCGGATATGGAGCTATTAATCAAAAAGGAGAAGTAAAAGATGTTAAAGATGTTACAAATATTAGGGTGTTATTAGGTGTCTATTACTTCTTTTAATAGATGATACGCTAATAAAATGGGATAGATTGCTTGACACAAATCTCTCACATAAATCGTAAAAAATACAAGGTGTTGCATTAATATATATTTTGATGCTATTTATAAAAGAATTAACCACCATAAAATATGGTGGTTAATTTTTTTATAACACTTTTTAAGTAGGTAGAAATAGATAAATAATTGTAAAAGTACAAGCTAATTTCTGTTAAGCTTTCATTTAATCCCTGTAAAATCAAACTTTTTTTACAATATCAATGAAACCATTAGAATAATGACATTTGTACTTCCTTTTTAGGAATCATTTCTTTAATAAAACTATTCCAAAGCTTCAAGTCAATCATTAAACCGTATTTATCATTCATAAATTCTAATTGCTCTTCAAGGTATTGTTTTGAAGAATTCATTGCAAGTTTATACAAGTCGATACGCATCAATACATCTTTTGTAAAAACCCTTTTCGCATCCGAAAAAGTAATCGAACGCAAGAACTCTTTCGTTAGTGGGTTGTTCAAAAGGATTATAGCAAAAACTGCATATTCAATCTTTTCAAAACCTATAAAATAACAAGTGTCATCCAGCATTACAGGTTTGTCGTTTTGAGGCAAAACAAGCGTAAAATGAAATGTTTTATAGAGTCCTGAAATTGCAACTTTGTAAGGCTTAAACGAATAATCACCAATACCGAAAATTGAGAACAATGGTTTTCCTTTGTAAATGCTTGATTTTCTTGACTGAAAAGCCGGCAAATGTTTATTGAGGTATTTGTATGTTTCGGGAAATTGATGCTTTATGTAAGCGGTTTCTTGTCCGACTTTGGTTTGTGTAACAATGGTGAATTTTCGAGTAATCTTAATCACAGAATTTTTTAAATCAGAACTTTTAAGTAAACCATACACTAAGCCCGCTTCAATATCAAATTTTTCGTTCAAATTATTTGTATAATGCCCATTGACTTTTTCCAGTTCCATCACCGCCGAACAATCATGTTTTATGCCTTGTCGCCACTCAAACGCACATATTCCGTCAAAAGATTGTGTATGTAAATAGTTTTCAGTATTTGAAACAAATTTATCACCTAACCACCCAAAACGGAGAGATTCTATTTGTGTGTAAAAATTAAATTCATTACATTGAAACTCGGGTTTGGTGTTAAGCTTACAAAAAAATAAAGAGGCTTTAACAGAAACGTTAAATTCTTTTTTGCTGTCAATACATTGCTTTTCAATAAAACCGATCCGATATTGCTTTGATTTTTGATTAAGTACAACATTCTTAATTACTGAGTTTTTTACTAAAAGTGCTAAAAATCCACTTTCATTTTGAAAAGCATCAAAAAGCGACAAGGTGATATATTCGGCAATGTCAAAATTGCCTTTTCCTGTCATAGCATCAAGCCCGTTTTGATTTTTGAAATTTGTTTTTTTTGGTAAATTATTAGAGTTTAAGCTTCCTAATTGCGAATTGGTAATCCAGGGTGGATTGCCAATTATAAGAAAATTCTTGTTTTTTACCTGTCTTGAGATTTTATTAAAGTCAAAATTAAAAACATTAGAATGAATTATTTCAATAATTGCTATATTTCTATTTGGATTTTGCAAATAGAAATCAAGAATTGCAAATTTTGTCTCCCAAATATATGGTTTGTATATTTCTATTCCAATTACGTGCTTAACATTAGGAAATTTGTTTAATGATGCAATTATAAAACTTCCTTTACCACATGTAGGTTCAATAACTATTTCAGGATTTATTTTTCGCTCAATTAAAATGCTTGCAACTTTATTAGCAAGTTCACTATTTGTCTGAAAATCGCCATATTCTATCCTATCAGGTTCTTCGATTCTTAATGAGGCTATTGAGAGTTTTTCTTTTAGTTCAATTAATTCGGATTCCTTAGAAAAGAACGACATAAAACCGGCAACATCACACAACATTTCATTTGCATTCGCAATAGTAATGCAGTCATTAAGATTTTTTTTGAAAAAATCTATTACTAATAAGGAAAGGTTTGCTTCAAATATCTTCATTTCTTTGTTATCTTATCAACAAGCTTACTTATCCCCTGAACTTCATCAGTTAGAGTCACAACCCTATTATATTGCAACCGCCATTGTAAAGCATTTGAAATCGTCAAATAACCTTGAATCGGGGGCGTTTCAAGAATTTGTTTAGCTAATTTAAATAGCGAAATTTCATCAGCCGGAATATTTCTATCGTTTAAGTATGAAACTATATCCTCAACATTTGCATTGTCTTTAAGCATTTCGCGAAGGCGATATGTCGTTGTAAAGTCAGCCGTGCATTCCTTTGAAATAAAGGAACAACTAACAAAATCAAGTCTTGCAGTTTTCGTTATGGGGTCATCAACTTTATCGTAAACAAACACAAGCAAATTATATCCGAGTCCGAAAATTTTCTGTTTAGCATCTTTAAATGGACAAGATGATTGCGGTTGCTTTATAGAAGTTACTTTAATATCAGTCTGAATATCATCAGAAGGTAAATCAATACCATGGGCGGAAGACCCGATTGTTGTATCAAATCTTTTCTTTAAAAACTCTTGAAACTTATGTTCAATGTGTGTTCCTACCGCCTTTCCATCTGTTACTCCAAATAAATCCTTATTTTTTGTTTTTGATTCGACTATACAAAATGCTTTTGCCTCAGCTTTTAAACTCTCTATTGTAAGTTTCTCTTTCATAATACATGTCTGATTGTGTATGCAAATTTAGTCATTTTTCCGGTCTTGTGTTATGATAGGTATTTTCTTAGCAAGATACAATCCCTAATTATTTATTATAATTTTAAATCATAAAAACATTGGCAATCCATTGACTCACATTCTCTCCAATATTTGGAGTTGAATCTGAAAATGATGCAAAGAACAATGGAATAATTAGTGAAAAAAGTGTAGAAAATAATAATAAATCCCAGCTTTGGTTACTGAAATATAAATGTCCTTTATTAACAGCTTACTAATCACCGAATAAATGAAATGCCAATCTGAATTTAAGGTTCGTAAACTTTTTATACTTAACTTTGCCGCTTATTTTAGTGAAATGGATAAGTACGACCAATTAAATTTTTCGACAGTTATTCCGGAGGTTGTTTCGAAATATTCCGATCATAAGGCTTTGGGTTTTGTTGATGAGGAACTCATGACTTATGCTGAAATGGGAGAGCGTATTGCGGCTGTTAAAGCATTTCTTGAAGCATTAGAGATTGAACCTGGCGATAGAGTTGCTATCTACAGTCAGAATATGCCCAACTGGGGAATAGTATATTTTGCTTTGCAATGTTTGGGAGTAGTGGCAGTTCCGGTTCTCCCTGATTTCAATTCTCATGAATTGGAGAATGTTCTGCAACATTCTGAAGCTAAAGCTGTTTTTGTCTCAAAAAGCCTTGAGCATAAACTTGCTGAAGCAAAGAAGAATATGCTTAAGGTAATAGTTCGTATTGAAAATTTTGAAGTCTTAAAAGGCAAAAAACAAAATATTGTTTTTGATGAAAATTTGAAATGCAATAGCTCTTTTAAACCAAAGGAAGATGACTTAGCTGTATTAATTTATACATCAGGAACAACAGGCGACTCCAAAGGCGTGATGCTTTCTCAAAAGAATCTGATTACCAACGCTATTCAGTCAGGGAATATCCAAGAAATTATGGAGCATGACAGATTCCTTTCCGTTTTGCCCTTGTCACATGCTTATGAAAACACTATTGGGCTGATATTGCCTTTATTAAAGGGTGCTAACATTAGTTATTTACGAAAACCACCAACGGCAAGCGTTTTGGTTCCCGCTATGAAAAAGGTGAAACCTCATTTAATGTTGACCGTACCGATGATAATCGAAAAAGTCTATAAAAACAGTATAATTCCCCAAATCCAAAAAAAAGCTTTTACTCGCATTTTGCATAAGAATAAGTTTACACGAAAACTTATTTATCGATTGGCAGGTAAGAAATTATACAAGACTTTTGGTGGACATCTGAAATTTTTTGGAATTGGTGGAGCCAAACTTGATCCTCAGGTGGAACAATTTTTACGTGATGCCAAATTCCCCTATGCAATTGGTTATGGTTTAACAGAAACATCTCCATTATTGGCAGGTTCTAATCCTTCGACAACAAAATTTCAAGCGATTGGGCCAAAAGTAATTGATTGTGAATTGAAGATTAATAATCCTAACCCGATAACAGGAGAAGGCGAAATTTGGGCTAAAGGGCCTAATGTAATGCTGGGTTATTATAAAAACGAAACTAAAACACGAGAAGTATTAACAGAAGAAGGTTGGTTTAAAACCGGTGATTTGGGTGTCTTCGATGAACAAGGGAGGCTAAGCCATAAAGGAAGATTAAAGAACTTGATTGTGGGAGCAAATGGAGAAAATATCTATCCCGAAGATATTGAATCCATAATTAACAACTTTCGGCATGTTGTTGAATCAGTAGTTGTTGAGAAAAAAGGCAAGCTTGTAGCTTTGGTACACTTTAATAGAGAGGAGTTAGAGATAAAACTTAAGGGAATGACTACTGATTTTACCAGCAAATTAGATGAAAAAATAGAGAAGTTTACACAAAAAGTAGATGATGCTATTGATGAATTGGCGGCTGAACTTCAGCAACATATTAACACAAGAGTTAATAAATTTTCTCGAATTCAGTTGCTTGTTTCACATCCTGACCCATTTCAAAAGACTGCAACAAAAAAGATTAAGAGGTATTTATATTACTAATTTGATCTGATATTGACTTCAAGGATTGGCATCACTACAAATTCATACACTGATTTTCTATTTATTAAAACAACAATATATTTTATCTAAACCTTTCCAAAAACCGGATATGTTCTTCAATTTCTTTTTCCGAAATCGGGTTTCCGATATTTCGCATTGCAGATTTATAAAGATTGGAATTCAAATCGTGAGAATATTCGCTGAAGTTATCAATAACATTTTGGGAAAGCTGTTGGTCAATATTCAGCATAATATTTTTTCCGGGATTTAGAAAATCAATTTCCGAAAAGTCAATTTCTTTGATATTTTTATTTTCACGAGTTAAAAAATACACTTTTTGATCTAATGGATCGAAAACAACTCGCCATATTGACTCGGGCGAACCTTCAATGATTTTTAAAGTTTCAAAAGCATAATCAATTTTACAATCAGGAGTTTTACAATTAATTTTAGTTAATTGCTTAGCAGCCATAACAAAACGTTTAGTTGTAACATAATCAAAAATATTGCTTTTTTCGGGAAGAGTGTTGTTGTAATAATGATCTAAACATTTTAAATATGGTTGATTTGTCATAACTTTTATTGGAAGTTTTTCATTTTGCAAAGAAATTATATTTCCATTTTGAAACGAAATAATCAAGCATCCGCCGTATTTATCACAAATCATATATTGATCGCTTGAATTAATAATTCTAATTTGCGAAAGGCTTTCCAAAACCTCTTTCGTGTTTTTACAATTATCTAATACAAATTGAACCCAAAAATTACAAATCAAAGCAGGCCTTTCGTCAGACGGAGGTCCAAGTGTATTAGGAAGTGAAACAGTTGAAATTACTAATCCGGCCTCGTTCATTCCATATTGAGGATATTCAACGCTAATGGCATTGAAAGTGATGCTTCCATATTTCGAAACCCATTGTAAATCGGACTTCCCTGTATTGTACCGGTCGGTTGTTTTGGCTTTGTTTCTTTTATTTATAAAAATCAAACCTTTCCAATTTCCTTCACCGTCAAAATTTGCTCCCAAAATATATGTTTCACTATTTGGAATACAAATTACGGAGCAAGCAAAAAGTTTTGAAAAACTCAGGATTACAAAAAGTGCGATTGATATTTTTAAAAGTTTCATTCTTTAATTTTCATTAAATTGTATTGATTTCCTTCCGAAAAAATCGTTAAACAATAGTTATTTCTACTATTAATAAACTCAAAATTACATTGAAGATCGAATTTCTTCATAAAGAAATCAAACTCATTTTCAGCAAAAAGTTCACCCTTTGCCATATCATCTTCGTTATAAAACAGCTTTCCGTTTTTTAATGAAATTTCAATTTTATGACCTGCAAATTCATACTGACCTGTATATTTTTGTAAAATTTTAAGTTGAATTTTGCATTCGTTTTTTTTTATAGGACTTTTGGGCAGAGGAACTTCTTCATTATTAATAATTTTAAAAAGCTCAAAGCCAAGTTTCGTACATAATGTGCAACTTCTATTTGACAAAACAATTATAATTGTATTATCGTTAATTGATCGAAGCAAAAAACTTCTAAAGCCTTTGAAGCCACCTGTTGTTAAAACATATCCCTGATAATCATTCAAAATAGCCCAACCAAAACCGATATTGGTTTTGTTTCCGTTTTTTAGGCTCCCCGATTGATATAATTTAAAGTTGTCATTTCGAGAGATCAAAGTATCCTGCAAGAGAAATAAATGCCATTTAAATAAATCATTAGTGTTTGAATAAATTCCGCCGGCACCCGTCGTAAATAAATCATAATCATAACTTTGGTCTGTCAAATCATAAGCGAAAGCTTTATTGGGAGTTTTTACATTATTGTTCTCACAAACAAAGGTTTTATTCATTTCATTTGGCAAAAATATATTTTCCTGAAGGAATTCGTTAAAAGTTGAATTTGAAACATTCTCAATCAGCATTGATAATAAAATGTAACCGGCATTACTGTAATTATATTTTGTTCCGGGAATATATGATAACTCCTGACTGATTAACCAATTATAAATATCTTGATTCGTTAAGCCCTCCCGATAAAGATTTTTTCCAAACCAATCCGGCATTCCTGAAGTGTGGTTAAGAATTTGTTCGATTGTAAGATAATGAAAATGTGGCGGTAAACCTTCAAGATATTCTCCAATCCAATCAGTAAGTGAAATTTTCCCCTGCTCAACAAGCATTAAAATTGAGTAAGCCGTAAATTGCTTTGCAACAGAAGCAATGTAAAAAACAGTACTGTCATTTATAAGCTTTTTGTTAGCAAAATCACTAAATCCAAATTCATTTTTATAAATTTCTTCATTGTTTTTAACAACTATAACCGAGCCACTAAATAATCCGTTTTCATAATATTCCTTAAGTTGTTTGTCGATTATTTCAGATAGTATCTCATTTTCATTTTTCGATTTACATGAAAATAATAGAACGGAAATAATTATAATGCTTAATTTGATTCTATTCATATTTGCTCATATTTAAAACTTTATGAGGTGCAAAATCAATAATATCATAATCGGAAAAACCGGGATTATTTTCTTTAAAAGATTGAACTATATTGAATGCTATTGTATAACCGCTTCCAAAAGGAATTTCATTCGAGCCAACCATTACTTTATCACAAATCGTATGGCCGCGCATATCCAAATCAGGTTTAATAATTTCCCAAACCCTATTCTCTTGTTCTTTACTAATTATTGAAGTCCAAGGAATATTTTTATCAGGATAAATTGAGCTCGAAAAACTATCGGCCCGGCCTTCAAAAATTAAGAATTCAATAAGGCTGAAATTTATGGTTTCAAAATTCCGTGAAGTCCAAACACTATGATGATACTCGTGAGCAAGTACATAGGGAGGAAGTTCCTTCCAGTTTTCAAAAGTAGGGTCAATAGAAACAATAATTTTCCCACTTCCAAGTGTAATTGCAGTAACGCCAATATTATATTTTTTATAATGATTTCTGAATGCCGGATTTGCCGGAATAAACAGAATTTTAGTTGCAGGCCCAGGAAGAGCCAAACTTATTTTTTTTAATGCATTTTCAGCAATCTCAATCAGATTGGAGTTTTTCAGAATTTCTATCTCATTTATTAATTCATTATTGGGAATTATAGGATTTTCAATATTGCTGAGAAAAAACGGATATTCGGCATTCTCGGAAAATTCTTTTTTTATAGGATTAAAAATTAACTTTTTATAAAAATTTGTTGACTCATTTTTTGAAGTTTTAATATAATCGTCAAAAAGCTCATAAGCGCTTATGAGTTCAAATTTCTGGCCATTAATAACTTTCTTGTTTACATAAAATCTATTCTGATAGTCCTGCCGACAAGAAATTAGAAAGAAAGCTGAAATAAATATGTAAGCTATTGTTCTAAAAATGATTAATTTCATTAAAAAAAACACATTTA